>Ga0209671_1001345_pt1 | contig 20288 bp, 5 predicted proteins | sample WorMetHERISLAND2_2_FD_187401 | JGI IMG/M metagenome (GOLD analysis project Ga0209671, IMG submission 187401) | Marine gutless worms symbiont microbial communities from Max Planck institute for Marine Microbiology, Germany - Olavius geniculatus... | ecosystem: Host-associated > Annelida >...
GTGCAAGATAGGGCCTAGGTTATTATTAATCACTAATAGGAAGTCGTACACTGGCTCTCGATTGGCGCCGAATTCAATGACCTGGAATCAGCTTGAATGCCAAAATAGGGTGTTTTATGGATTTTTTTGGCGATTTCGGGCTGCGACACAAATCTGTATCATTCACAAGGTGGCGCCACGCTACTATCGTTATGCGATCCAGATAGAGAATTTGGTATTTGTACATTAACTTAGCGTGAACACCCCAATTTTCAGCTAAACTACTGAACCGGAACTGCTGTAGGCTTTCGCGCGTCGCGTGAGCATTAGCTCAAATTTCTTATTTGTATTTCAAACGTTTTCAGATGTAGGCCTACTGTAATTGGTCATCCTTACCCAATTAACTTGCATTTCTGCAGCAAATTACAACAAGTAAAATACTAAAACGGCGCGAAACAGAAACAGGTTGACACAGTAGCAACGTAGTAATTATTTTTTGGAACAATTACAGTTGAACGTGGAGAATTAGTTATGAATCGAAATGTTGCCGAATTTACCATCGGTTGTCGAGTGATTATTTAGTGGCAGTATAATTTCGTTTAATTGGCGCTTGGAACTTGAGGCGTCTTCGGCATGGCATGCGCGGAATTACCAACAAGACGCTGAATGCGCGCAAGAAACTGACTTTACAATGGAAGACTGGCTATACACTGTGTCCCAGTAAAAATGGCTCTATAGTTCAACAATAATTTATCAAATGTGTCTGAAATTTTAGGAACAATAACTGAATCAAGTTAAGAAGCACGACGTATTTGTTGCCTCAAAGAGACGACATTTTTCAAAATTCAATTCAGCTTTACTTACGGTTCATACTTTTAAGCCAAATTTTGTGTAATTCTTCCGTATTGACTACAAAATACTGGGCACTAACATGCGTATTAGCGGCAACTTTAGTTTAACGCAGTTATTCACGATGTTCTAGGAGGAGGCCACTTTTTATTGGAACGCAGTGTAGATAGGCTGCGTGCCCGCCTCTGCTTTGATTTGTTACATACCAGCGCCGCGGTCCTGCTGTTGACGTGACGCACAGCTGACTGAAGCAATCACACGCGTGGACGTTCGTTTGTGGAATGCTGGCGCGGCGTCTGATCTACGTGGCACCAAACAGACAATAATTATACACGACCCTCCTACGCCGGTGTCACATTAAAATGCCTCCCCCGTGATAAATCCGTCCAGGGATAGATAATCACGGAATTGATGGCTCTTCCTTATTAAAATATCACCGGTCTCATGAAAAAGGCTCCCCATTATAGGATCGCCTCCCCTTAAAGTACTCCCGACCGACAATTTACCGGGCGGGCGGATTTTTACCGGCAAATTGTCTGCCGGGGGAGACATTTCTGGGGCATCCTATAATGGGGCACCGGCGCGTTCCTGGCGCTATTTGGGAACAGACGTCTGAGCGGACCGTATACGTCGTATATACGAATTACGTCGCGATACGATCGCTTGAGAAAGCCAAAAGTAGCGGATCGAGCCTACTCTTCGAAAGAAAAAAAAGAAATAAAAAGAAAGGCGACGAGTGTTTTCATTTCCTGTTCCGTCGAACGTCATGGCCACGTCGCGTACATTTCCATTCCTTCTGGTTATGCGACTGCCAATGCCTAACAAGAAATTTCAGCTAATGGTCACCAGACGCGCGAAAGCAGTTTCGGTTCAGTAGTTTAGCTGAAAATTGGGGTGTTCACGCTAAGTTAATATACAAATACCAAATTCTCTATCTGGATCGCATAACGATAGTTCCGTGGCGTTACCTTGTGAATGATATAGACTTGTGTCGCAGCCCGAAATCGCAAAAAAAAATCCATAAAACCCCCTATTTTGGCGTTCAAGATCATACAAGGTCATTGAATTCGGCGCCAATCGAGAGCTTCCTGTTAGTGATAGGCCCTATCTCGCACCGTTACTGAGATACAGCGATTTCGTTCGGGGTGACCCTTTTCGAATTTATAGCAAAGCTTTACGGTTCCTGAAACTCGAGTCTTCAGGCAGCCGAAGGTGAAGATTTGGTGATTCTAGCTTGCACCGTTTTTGACTGATCTACCCGTGTGACAGACGGACAGACGGACAGAATTGCAATGGCAAAAGTAGCTGCTTTCGCGCGTAAAAACACTGCAAGCAGCGTTATAGTAAATAGGCCTAGTGACTGTTTCTCATAATACCCAATTGAACTTTAAGCAGTAGAAGCTAGCACAAATCGGTTCTCATCTATTATCCGCTTTTCGTTAAAATGTCTCGAATCTTGCCTCCACGTAATAAACATTTGTCATCGTATATGCAGTCTACGTTGATTTTAGGCTATGAATAGCCTATCTGTACTCTTCACGGATTTTGTTTTCTTGTTTTTTTCGTTTCATTTTTACTCCTCGAGCGCTACGTTAGGAACGTAGCTAACGTAGCGCTAGAGGAGTAAAAATGAGATCAGTGCAATATTGAGGGACCGACCGACCAACGACCGACCTCTGTTCCTGGAAGAGCCTTCCTGGAAGAACTTCAAACGACCATATCTCCATAACGGTGCTAGATAGACGCATGGGGTCACTATGGACCACCCATAGAAAGTCGACCCTGGGAGTCGAATGGTCACGTGACCGATGACGTCACGTGACCCCAAAGCGTCAAGGTCGTGACCCCATTATATTTGAGGCGCCATATCTGTCGGCGAGGTGATGATGTCGGCACCGCTATTTGCGCTGTGAAGAGAAAGGAACGAAAAAGCAATTAAAAGAATACAAGAGAAAATAATGCGCGCGAGGAGTACATTAGATTGGTCACAATCTAAAATATTTCTTGTTCTCGTTTTATTTCTCAGTGTTCTCCTTATACTCTATTGTCTCATACTTATCCCTTTTATAACTCGTGTGTTTCGTAATATTTTTTTTAATTTTCACGCCTTAACTCATTCACGTTCCGTCTAGAAAAGGTTTAGTTTCTCTCAGTTCACGTGCTAGATTGAGCATGGCAATGGCACAATTTTTCCAGTGCAAAATATATATCATATCAAGAGGAAATAAATTATTCACATGATTCCATAAGCAGAGCACTGTTGTCATATTTTTAAAGACGTCTGTCAGGTTTAATATCAATGCGAAGTAATTTTTGTGTGTTGCGATGATCAGTGCTTGCATGCCTATGGAGCCAAAATGGAATCATAAAGTACTTGACTCCACGATACAATATACGTTGAAACGCAGCAGTGCATGACGTGCGTCTTTTTTCGGACAATGGCCATTCGTAGTAAAAGTCACGTAGATTGAAATCGACGACATGTACTTCATTATGTCAGACAGTCAGTGTCATTTCTGCAAGTGGTTCACTGCGCGTATGATAACCACCACTGGCGCTGGGTCAATCAAAATCTTGTTGCATTAATAGTTTCTGGTGTTTGTATAGAACTAATATTGTGTGCAGTCAGTCAGTCGTTCACTCATCATTTTTTTTATTTCAAAAAGTCAGCGTATGCATTGCATAGAATCAGCACGGTAATGATTATTTTGTACGTAATTTAATTACAATTTACACCTTAAAACTGCGAATCTGCCAACTGCACTGATTAGCCAGACTGATATTTTTAAAACTTAGGCCATTAATAATTTGGTTTTAACGGCTTGTAAGAAATTGCTACCAGTGAGAGCTTTGCTTGAACGTTCTGCCAGCAAAAAAACTTGTTTTAACTAACGTGAAAAAATTAAATTTTAATATCTAGCTTAATCATGCCTGCGTTTGCCCGTTACCTCAGCGCGCGACCGCAATATGCCACACACATAAAAAAGACGCAAGGACCTAAATTGCCACGAAGTCAATTTGTTTTACGCATAGCGAAAATATATAAGTCAATGTCTCTGAGTAAATAAATCACCCAGAAGAAAGACGTTTAGCCACGATATATGTCATGTACAAGGTGACATGAGCAGGGCAGTTTTGACAAGGTGCTGGAGTCCAGTCGAACGCACCTGCTGATGACCCGGGACCGCCTACTTAACACAGACTCAACCTTGCACTACCAGGCGCAGTACCAGGTAGGCCTGACCATCGCCGACCGACTGTAGTCGGACCATTGTAAATGACCGAGACGCCATGGTCCGGTTTTGGTATAGCTAACTAATTACCTGGAGCGGGATTATATTTTTATGTAAAATCTTTGAAAACGTGCAGACAAAGAACGAGCAAAAGTTGGACAATGTTTTCATCATACACTGTAGGTCCCTATTATCTTGGTGTGTCAGTGATGAAAGAATGAATGAAAGTCTTCAATCGTCTATATTTTACATTATTGTATTTTTGCGAATTGTCCAGGCTTGCGTTCTGCGAATATCCATTAACTGAGTATGATTGACTGCGTCTTGGGGATCGAGGATAGCTACCAAGGTGTGCCGGAGCGACTGCGGTGGACTGCGGTTTTGACGGGTCGACGGGCCTGGACATCGTACGTGGTACGCAGTGAGCATGGACGTTGCGTGGATTGCGCATTCCAACCACAGTAAAAGTGTTTCAGTCGTCAAGTCGACGCACGCGACCGGAGGCTAGAGACCAGCTAATTTCACGCACGGCTTGTCACCGAGACTGCAGTTTCTGTTAGAGTCCAGAGGCGTTCACTCTGTATATAGGCCGCACCGATTGGAGACACGCGATCATTTCAACGAACGCGCTTCACCGACTGAGACTATTAACTTACTACTTACTGCTCGAGGTATTGTAAATCGTCGTTTTATTCATTCACGGCGCGCGTTAAAGCGTGCGGTGTAGGCCAGCGTACGTAATTCTGCCTACATCAAATGTTCATCCAGGCTTTCTAGGTTTCACTGTTAAACTAATTCGTGCCTATGAATTACGGATGACATTTTCTTATAGCGTGTATTATGTTTTCACTTTTCAGTAAAACCCAGTAGCGGATCCAGAATTTTTGGATTAGGGGGTCGGGAGGGTAGGGGTTGGGAGCTGGGAAGGGGACTGTGCCCCTCCGCATATTTTTTTAACTTTTGGGCGAAAATAATGCATTTTGTGCACAGTTTTCGCTTGGTTATAAAATGCATTTATGCATCCAGTCAGTGTGAGAGAGTAGACCGCCACCCTTCTCTGAATCCGCCACTGGCAAAGCCTCTGTTCATTTGTATAATCTAGCTTTTGTGTTGCAGAAAATTTTCTAACACAGTATGCCTAGAGAATTGCAAGTAGGCGAAGTTTACAAGCGGATATAATATTATGCATGAGCTGCTAAACCATGTGGACTATAGGCAGCGGCGAGAGCGATTTCGCCTTTTACCAGATTACTTTGGAATTTATTTTTATAATGCTCTATAATTAGTCTCCAGTGCACCGCTCACGTCAACGACGTTGCAGAAGCACTTAACGCGTAGGTTTATTAAATTGTAATGCGTTTATATGAGCGCTGTAAATAACGTAATCTATCTATTATCACGCTGCAGGTAGACCTACGTGAGTTCAAGATGCGTCGGCGTCGATAGTCGACGACAGAATGTGGCCGGCGCGCTGAAGATGTACAAAGACGCGTCGAGTGTTGTCACGGCGTGGCTTGCGGTGTTGACTCTGCTGAGCGCCTGTGTTACCGCGACCTACATACCGTGGAACCATCGTCCGGGACCGGTCGCTCCCGCCGAGAAGTCGAACGATGCCGGGCTTCAGCGGCTGGACGATTCAACGCATCATCGACGCCGAGCGAAACCCGTCTTCCGCAACGACGCCGTACGTATGCTTAGTGGCTTCTATTTCCCCAAATCTGCAATCGAAATCGGGCGCAACTTTTCCCTTACTTTTGAGCTCACTTGCGAACTAATTTTTCTCACCCCCATGCCCCTTTTGGGCTTCTTTCCCCTTCTAGGTGGAAAGTTTTGCTAAGGGTGTAAATTGCCCAGTAAAAATAGGAGGGAGTCTTGTTAAAAGTGTACGTAGACTGTTCGATGAAAAATGGGGGGTGATTTGCATTCTTAACAAAACTTCCTTTTATTTTTCACTAAGCGCAAGCTGCGCCCACCAGATGCTTGCATGACTATTTCCACTGCGTCGTTAAAAAAATTAGTTCGAAAAACCTATGTTTTAAGTAGTGGCGTAGCCAAGGGGGGCCCAGCCCCTCCAAGCCTCCAGACAAAACATAAGCATACGTTTAAATTGCACGAAATTGGCCAATTTGGTCAGTTTAAAATAATTAAATCGTTGACACGAGATCTCATTTTTAAAGCTAAAATGCACCAAATTCGATTTCGGCTGCGGCTCCGCCCCAGACCCCGCTAGGGGAGCTCACAGCGCTCCCCCAGACCCACTAGCTGGATTTTGTGGTGTCCTACTTCTACGGTAGAGGAGGGAAGGGGAAGAGAGGAGAGCAGGGAAAGGGAGGAAGGGAGTAAAAAGGAAGGGAAAAGGGAGGTAGGGACAAATTGGGGAAGTGAGGAGGAGAAGGGAAACGAGGCCCCCCATTGAAATTTCTGGCTACGCCACTGGCTTTAAGTTTAGGTTTTTAAACATTTGAAAAGCCGAAGTGTTGGGTTTTACAACAAAGTTTTTTTTTATTTGCTGTGCAATTTACGTATGATGGAGCTCAAGTTTAATTTCATCAGTTTTAAGTGGCTGCTAAAATAACTGCAAAAATCGGTCAGTGAATATGAAGTTTAATACGTAAAAGTTAGAGCTTACTTTTGTGGAAAGCCCAGTTACATTATACAATCATAGGCAACAAAAAAGGCCTTTCTGGAACATCAGTGATTATTATATAGGCCTAAGCCTAGCCTGCATTTTATGTGAACTTGTCTTGCAATCGAACTACATCATGTGTTTTACTAACCAGAGATACTTTTGCGATTGCAGCTTTACGATAAATAAAAAAAATCATTACATACAAATAACGACATTATTTTGTCCACTTCCATTCGCTGAAAATTCAATAACGTTCAGCATTTATATCGTAAAGCGAGTGTGTGCGTTTGACGGCGGGTCAACTTTTCTCCGTATAGCGACAGGAAAGTAATAATGACATTGACAATACGTATAGGTTATCTCCAATATGTAGCGAGAGCCTGTAACGTCACGAATACAAACACAGTTGCATTATAAGTAACAGAAGTGACATGAACTGACCAGTGAATTTTAGTTTATTTTATTTCGTTTCGTTCCATTTCATTTTCATTTCAGTCACTTTGAGCACACATAGGCCCTATATTATGAGCGTCCCAGTATATAGCCTGGCCTATTCTCCTAGACGCATCAAATTTTAGTCAAGTTTTGGCGTTACTTAAATGGTTCCATAATCCATATCATAGGGACCTATCGTTTTTTATTTATAAATTAAAAGTGTGTTAATTAGAGATGACATTAAAATGTGTTTATTATATTTGTTTACCGTATCAAGAAACTAGCAGTGGACATTATCATGTAGGTCTAAGCAAAGCTTCTGCAAGTGCGTGGACTTTGCGTTTGTCCGTAGCCCTATATCAGTGTTTATACGAATGACCAGTTAGAATCGGTCTACAATGCGATCAAGTAATCGCAGAAAGTTAAGTGATGAAACGACAACAATGCAACAGACGAGAAACGGTGTCGACGAAATTCGACAGATGTCTCTGGCGTCGTCGTCGTCGTAATTTGTTCTGCTAACTGAACATTGTCGCCGCGGGCTAACTGAGCCGTCACTGGTTCAATGGTTTATCTTAACCCTCTAGAATTTCATGCTGGCAAATAACAATCATAAAAGCAGCAGCTGATTGGGGCGGTGGCATGTATGCCGGCAGCACCGCGGATCTAACTGTTCGTGGCGCAAGCAACGGATTGCCGCATAATGCGCTACAGTATTCTTAACTGATGCCGTTCAGCTTTTACTTTCAAAATTGAGAATGCTGCCGGTCACAAGTCTGACCCAGGTAAGCAGCGCCGTAATCGTACTTATTTTTTACCGAACAGTAGCCTAGACCTATGTTCAGTATTTTGTTGTCACATTTCCAAAAATGAAAGATCCACTTTGACGGCAAATCACAAAATAATTCGAGCAATAATGGGTTAATAAATCGAACAAGCTAGTGGTTAAATTAGCCAGTTTTGAGCAAGAAAGCGTGGAAGGGTTAACAGTACGTCAGGCGGCGATGCATCGCTGGTCTCAGTTCAGTAGTGCCTTGAAGCGGTCACTCGTCGTCAATTATCTTTTGAGCTAAAACTCGACCAACACAATTGCCGTTGTCTTTCCGACAATCATCAATTCACCGATGACATTACATGCTGCAGATCTCACAACGACCAGCTTACGTAGGCCTATTCGTATAGGCCCCACGTAGATATTAACCACGAAACGCGCTTCGTGGATTAGAGCACTGAATTACGTCGGTGCAAATCCAGGTCACTGCACGTTCAATGTACTGAAGATCTCATACTAATACTTTACTATTATTAGGCTACTGGCTAGCGAGCTGCACGGTATAAGTGACCCTTATTGTAAGGCAGCGTTTCTTCGGTTGCGTCTTTGCGTCTGTTTGCCCCCTGCTGTCAGCTGTTTGTCTGAACCCCAGGTGGCCTGAAAGCCTACGCGGAACGTACTCAAAAACCAGCGGCGGTATAGCGGGAGAAATTAATATCAGAATGAAAATGTCGCTGCGCTAGCAGCACGTCTCGACGATGTGTCGTGTTGCGAAATCTTCGGTTACTGGAAACTACAAACACCCGAGTCGTACGATGCGTGACGAGATTTGGCGCCTTAACGTCTGCGCTTCCGCATATACGCCATATAATTTTGCGCACCGGTGACTCGGCAACCTTGTCGGCGATAAAAAGCAGTCTCGAGGAACAAACCGGCTGAGGAACAATATTTCAACGCCAGACTCCGAGTTACCGTCAATAGCTCATCGGCACATAAACTATTGCTTGCTGAATTTTATTTTTAGTTGTTGTCATCACAAAAAACTTTTTAAAAAGCGCTTTTATGCGAGATCGCAGATGAGTCGACCAACGACGGAAGGACAAAATTTATAGACCTTAGATATTATAATACTAAATACGTCTAACCGCAGAGTGACTTATTGCCAGTTGGCCACAACGTCTCTTGCCCGACGTCCACATTTTTCCTCTGCCGGAATTTTTTCCTACAGCGCCGGTGATATGCGCATATGTTTCATAATTTTTTTCTCTGTCTCAAGTGCATAGCGTATGATTGGATGGCCTTCAATATAATTTTCGTCTTACTCGTTTCGGTAACGTCAGATTTAATGCGTTATTAATAAAGCGTTGCCTCGCCTCGATCAATCAGATGTACAGCAACAGCGTGTATTGTCTGTCAGCGGATCGCACTCTCCACGTCGACGGTCTTAACGGTCGTACGTGCTGATTGACTGAGATGGTCATTGTCGTAAACATTTCATCGATTTCGAAGAAAAATAAACTAACATTACTATTTCCGTTCTGCACAGACAACCTATTGCTATTATCCTATGTCTCGTGCACCTGGTTGATTTACTGCAGTCGCCAGATGATTACAGGTCATCTTACAACGCGGCTTTAGCTCGCAGCGTTCGATAGTTAGCGAGTGTTCTGAGAAAATGACCGCGGTTTGGTGTAGGCCTAGAGGTTTAACCGTAAGCCGCCCACGAGTTGTACGAAACTTGGTGTCAGTGTTCGACTAACTTCGCCGACGTGCAAAATGATTCGTTGTTGACTTAATACTGACCGAAAAAAACTCTCCTTTTTCGCCTATGGTAATAAACGCAGCATCAATCTCATGCGTTAATTTGCATATAGGTCTAGGCCTAAGTGTCTGTGGCGTAGGCTACGGCATTCATGCTTTGCTGTTACGCGGTTGCCTATAATAGCCCGTTTACACGGTCAAGCAATCATCGAGTAAATATCGAGCAAACGTCAAGCAAATATGAAGCAAACGTCAAGCAAACGTCGAGCAGTTAGAGCACACGTCGTGCACGTGTATTTTGAATGCATTTGCTGGATGTTTGCTTGATCGTGTAAACGGGGTATAAGAGTCTAATGCGAAGCGTTGTGCGACGTGTGCGTAGCGGTGGCCGTTGGTAACCTGACTTAATCGCTGGCGGTTTCTGAGTCACCGGTTTCCTGTTCCATCGAAACGCATTCAGCACGAGTGTGCAAACGAACGCTGTTGATACCTCATGGCGATGGCGTGGCCTTTGATAGAGAGATAGTCCGGATGTTCTTCGCTGAGCGCTAGGCTAGACAGCGGATTTCGGGGAAGTCGGAACAATTTAGTCGCGATCATTTTTTCAAACTGTTCGATTGCTTGATCTTCGTAAATGATACGAAAGTCTATTGTAAATTGTTATGAGCTATGGCAAGTGATTTGCAGCCAGTGGAAATAGGCGTGCGAGCCGCCAGTTTATTTTTTTAGCGCATCAATTGAAAGAAGTAATAAACAGAATTGAGAGAAATGGAAATGAAAAGTGATGTTATGTAAAAAACGAAAAGTGGAAAAAATCCGGTGAAGAATTGTACATTCAACTTTGCTCTGCGTCGTCTTCTGGTGTAGGCTTATATGTTGTGGTCACAGTGCCTCCATGACATGCGACGGAAATTATAGGCTAGGTACGTGTACAGTTGTGCAAGTATCAAACGCAGTGAACTTTCGATTAAAGTTTAAAGAGAATCCGCGAGTCACAGCCAGTCATGTGGTTTATTCGACGTATAGGTCTATGATGTATACGATCACACCAAAAAGTGACTAACGGCTTGTTTTTTTACATTATCGTGATTCGTCGAAGTGATTTTTTGTCGTCTAGGGACTCTGGGCCTAGGGCCTACGCGTAAAATCGCCTAGGAAAAAACGACAACGTCGTTCGTACCGGTATCGCGGGTGCATGATAAGCGTATGTGAGGTTGATCGAGTCTTTCCGATATTACATGGTAATAGCTGTTTCTTTCATTTTTCACACTCGACTGTTGCTTTTTGTGTGTATGACATAGGCCGATCGTTGTAACAGCGGGTCATCTACACCATAATAGGTCTTCAGAAGTTCAGATTGACCACGTGATACGAGTGTGACAAGCACTTTGATACGTCGGCGAAACACTGAAACGCACCCCCAACCGATTGTGAATGTGCAGGCCTATTTTATTTTTTTTAGGCTTTGTTGCTTTAATTGCAAGGTTTGGTTTTAGTCAAGTTCCTTTTCCGGTTGGTAGTAGCTTAAACGATGATATTTACTCCTGCATGTGTGTAGAGTGGAGTGGACAGATGGATCGTTAGTACATTTGCATCACTGATGGGCAGTGTTTGAATTGAATTGCAACTGTTTTCTCAGCTCCTTTAACACACTGTCAAATTATGTACAGGGGGTCAGCCACGTACTGTATACATACGATTTACATCACAATTTTGTTCGGTCTTCGACCGTCGAAAAGTTCAATCCCCTCAGCTGATTTTTCACAATTCAAACACTGCTGATGGGCACATTTTGTACGAGTAATTCATTGAAATACAGGATGCGACCAAAAATTATGCTCTTAAGTTTTTCTTTGCCATTTTTAACAATTAACAATTGCTGGAAATTTTAAGTTTGATATATTGTCTGTTCATAAATCATGCGATAATGCAACAGGGCAACATTTATTATTTGTGACTAACAAAGGTATTAGAATTTATTTCTGTTACGCCATAGTCATTTCTCACGTTCATAGAATGTTTGCAAAACGAAAAATTGCCTACAGTGCCTGCTTAAGCTTAGCGATGGATTTTGGTTTTAGCGAGAATTGTCAATAAATTCAGAATTAAATTAAAGGAAACTATCTTACAAACAGTGTTTATAAAGTTTGCGACCTTAACAGCAAGATGGACTGCCCTGTTTTCAATACGCATTATTTATTACAGTTGGGGCTATACCAAGTTTTTGAATGTGGAAAATCACGGCGTTGCCTCACCAAAACTCCCGCAGCTTTGCAACAGCTGAATGGGTGTCAAATGCCGCTTGGCTTTTATGCAGGTGTAAACAGGTAATAAATGTGTGATAATTCGCTTTAAAATTTCTAGCAGTTGATTGATATATAGCTATAACTAGAGACTTGCATCACCTGCTCAAGTACTACTTAACCACAGCAGAAATGGTTGTACTTTGCGCGAGCAATAAAAGTAAAGTGCACTCCCCCCCGGTGATGTCGCGCCCCTAAAGTTTTGATTCTGCCCGTTTGACAGACACAATTCTGTGCTTGTTACGAATTTTGTGCTTGTGTGCAAATGTAGACCAAATAGGGTCGGCCCATGACATTGTATATATTGTGTGACCACCGCAATAGACCACCCACAAAAAAACTGGCGCCGCCGCTGGGTGTTCTGAATGGGGAGAGAAGAGACAATGCAGTGAAGTGCATTCGGTCGAGGAATTAGACCGATGTCGGTGGTCAGTCGGTGCCCGGTGCGCTATGCCCGGGTGGATTAGATCGCGTGTCCGAGGGCTGCAGACAGAGATCACTCAACTCAGCAGTAGCCTATACGGATGGGTGAGTGCTCATTTCGTCTGGAACGCACTCGTCAGCACTCCACCACCGTGTAGCCTACTTTACCAACCGCGCGTTCACATTTAATGTGCTTTACGTTAACCGTACAGGCCTAACTAAAACCGACAGTAGTCATCTACATTAATTGTGGGTGATAGGCCTGTACATCGTCCAGATCCTAATATCGCATGTTTGTTGGGCCAGACTAAAATAGCAGCAATGTTTTAGTGCTTGTCCAAAATATTGTTGTGAAATTTTGCATATTATTGCGAACCAGATCTCAAATTGTGAGTAAATAATAAGAAGTTGGACTGGTCACCAAAAATTATTTCTGGGAAACACTTGGACACTGCCATATTATCAGATCTTTGGCGTCTACAGCAGACTCAGCAGTCAAGAATACCTCTGGAGAACTATAATATAGGCTAAGCTTATCTGTTTGCATAACAGCAACGAAAACGTTGATACTGCAGAACAGCATCTGCGGAAACCTGCACGCGCGAACCGTACAGTGTGCTATTAGCTGCGGTAATTTAAGTCTTCGCTGTAATAGAGCCGCGAAGTTAGACACGTGGACTGGTCAGCTGCTGTAGCCACGCAAGCGTGAGAACAGATTCTCTGAAGTAGCAGCTGACTGCAGGCGAAAGCCGCATCGCATCGCTCACGCTAATGAACAGCAATGATACGTTCTACCCAGTGACGTCGTAAGCTCGTAACAGGGGCAGGGGAGTTGCCCCTTCTCCAAATTTTGATCTCTTAGAAATAAAAATATATAAAAATACATAAAAATACAGAATTAGTTGCTGAAAATTTTGTACTTTGAGAAAATTTACGGGCAAAATTAAACTTTCGAGCACCATAATCTGCTTTGTCGGAAATCTGCAGTTTCTGTTGAAATATTGCAAATTTTTGCCCCCAGCTTTTGTAACGCACGACGCCCTGGTTCTACCGATCGCTGACGTATTGACAATTCGACATATCGTATTATCACATTAAAACTTTACTTTACTCCGCATAGCTCACGCGATATGCTATACGTTCCGTTGAGGGTAGGAGACTGAGTTGTTGTGATTTTGACATGAGTGCCTACTCTGGTCCAGTCGCTTTGTAAGCAGTGCCATGTAACCTTGGCAACTAGTGACTTTTTACGTGTCCTTATTCAACTCAGGAGCGAGGTTTCTGACCACAAGAAAGTTCATATATCCGTCAGTCTTTTGACATGCAATGCACTCGAATGTGTCCGTAGGCTTTGTCGGTTTCTTGCGTCGTAACATTGTAATCGATGTGCGAAAAAGATCAACGTTTTTTCTGCCGCCTATGTCTTAAGAAGTGATCACACTAGCAGTCCGGACGGACGTCAGAACGGTTGGTGTTTTTGACGACTGCTTTGACGGCCGTTCGAACGGACTGCTAGTGTGACCGCTCCTTTAGATCACACTGCATCGCATGATCGCATCAGTGGCGTCATTTCGGTAAATCGTTGGAGGGGGGCTCAGAAATCCTTGTGGGTCTTAGTCTACGTAATGTATGTTGTTATTGCAGCAGTAACACAACTGTTTCGAAGGTACGATTTACAGAGAAAAAACTAAAATCATAAATCCTTCTGAGTCCGTAGACCCCTCCAGCTCTCCCCTCCTAAATGACGCCTCTGCATCGCATTGTCTAGACATTCGTGCTCACAATATACTGTACCACGTGCAGGTGTATGGATAGGTATCATTATAACGAGCAAGAAACTTTACCCGCGTTTTCCCTGGGGGTCCACGATGCGTGACGTATTCATGCACTGTGTCGTTAAGTTCGATCCCACGTACCATCAAGCACATTCACCTGTAATTGGTTTTAACTCGAGTCTGCTCAAGTGAAATAACTTGTCGCTTGGCTGCGAAAATGTAACGGGCACTCGTCACGCCAGTACAATTGGTACATAAACGGGCGTCAAACGGAGCGCCGGTGGAATAATTTTCTGGAAGCAGCCAATGGGCGTGGAACGGAAAACATTATCCGGCGAAATATGTCGTACAAATAGTCTTTAAAACAGTGATTTTCAACTGGTTCCGCCGGACCCAAGGGTTCCGCGAGCATGTGCCAGGGGTTCCGTGGCTGGTCAGTAAAAAAATTTTTTAAAATAACCTAGCGTGCGAAATTACGTCAAACCAAGAAACTACAGTGTAGTCTCCTACGCACCGATCATGCTTCGTTCCAAATTAGCGCCTCTAACTGTCTAAAAACATTGCCTTAAAAAGTAGAAGCAATGATGCACAATCTGTGTTTACTGTTGCTCTCCGCATCCAAATTACAAATTATAAAAATGATTTTTAATTACATTTTTGGAGGGATTTGGCTTGGCATAAGAAAGTGAGCTTATATAAACATTTGGCTATGATTTTTGTGGCTATCCGGGTCCGGACCGCAATCCTGCATGATCCAGAGTTTCCCCTCGGCTGCGCTTTGAACTTTCTGGGTGCGTCTGCTGATTGCTATTATTATCTGGCGTTTTTCTTCTACCTATTATTAATTGCACATACCGTGCGGTCAAGGTGCATCTATAGGCTTGCTATACGGCTACAGTGTTGTTGTGTAAAGCAAATAGCACAACAGTAGCCTAACTCGTCCGCTCTGTGCCTGGCGCTCTTTGAAGCACACCTGTGATGTTATGTCACCTGCCTATCCATCCGTCCATCTAGGCATCCCAGTTAGCCGCCGCCGCTGCGGCTGCTGCTGCTGCTGCTTGCCTCGACGTCTGTCACTCTCGCCGTCCCGTTCCGCCTGACACTATTATCCACCAATAAATCCAGGCAGTCCAGCGGTCGTTTATTGGCCTATAAAAATGGTGCTAACCGTTTTTAAGACGTCAATAGATTAGGACTACACTTCGGCCGGGTTATCCGTTTATAGTTGTAGCTGTTGTTTGAGTGGCGTGAATCTCAATTATCTCACCTCGCCAGCTGCATTATTCTGACGTTACGTCGTCGTCGCATTCCATCCTCGGTAGGCCCTATGAAGGTCGAAGATCACGGAGTGAACTAGTTTCCTCCATGATTGTTGTCTGACGAAAGTACAATACATATACGATTTTTGACTCAGTTGCAAATAAGCATGCTGACAACGATTGATGTTGTTTGCAGGACGTGTACCGTTACCTCAAAGGTCTGGGACAACAGCTGATGATATGGAAATGCCGCAATGCTATTCAGACGTTCTGGCACCACGAACCATTGCCGTACATAGGTCAGTACTGGGCTTTATTGTGCACGATGCGCTCAAGAGATGCACTAAAAAGTAGTCCGCGGTGACCACAACGCGCAAACAAGAAAGCCCAGCTGTTGCCAGGGAAAACGCGTTACAGCTTATACAGTTCCTTTGCAGTACTGATTTTCAAGGTCATCCAAGGTCAGTGATTTTTATGTAATCTAAAAGGGCGTATGTCACTTTTTATTAGCGATTAATAGTAACTTTGGCCCTATCTCTCACCGTTTCCAAAATTCGGCCATTTAGAGCTTGAAACCTTTCACTGAAAATCGAGGCCAAACCGCTGCAGATGGAGACTTGGTACTATTGACAGGCTTTTTGCAGCCTATAGGAAGTTGCCAGCGCCCTATCCGATAGCACCATCGCTGACCCCCTATGACTTACCGTTTAGCCACATTACCACACGACTGACATACCATAGTGATGTGTTATAGCAACCTAGGCCCTATCTCGCACCGTTTAGCTACAATACATCCGTTACCGTTACAAACGATAGATAGACAAACGGACAGACGACAACCGTGCCAAAGACGCCCATACGGCATAGCTGTAGCGCGTCAAAAATCGACACTGAGCCCTAAATCTGTGTTAGTAGCGGTTTTTGTTTGCAGAAGACGTATACGAGACCTACTCCCATAGGCTAAGCCTAGTAGCAAATGTGGCGATAGCGTCGCAGACAGTTTTGTGGTCAGGATTACAGGACTTGGTGTTGTTAGTGCGAAGGCGTGAACAAAGCGATAGAAGTGAACCGCAATATGTCAGTGCACTTTGGTTTATTTCATTCCCTACGCTCCGTACGCGTTTTAAGACTTCGAGATGTAGTGGTGCGTGAAAAAGAGTAGATGTTGTATAGCCTGGTTCTACAAGTTTTATGTTTCATGATTTCACTTGAGATGAAGTTTGATCTCACGCACTGGAATCTATAGAGTGCTGTAGGAAAAGCAAAATGAACTCAGTAATTGCCAGCAGGCACGGAAGACGAAAGAGAAGACGTTTTGTTGACAAGTTGACGGGCAGCTAGCGGAAACTTGGTACAACGCGGGGGAACAAGACGGCATTATCGATGTCGTGTTAAATACAACGCGTAGCAGAGCGTGAATGTCCGTACGTTTAGAGTAGCGACGCTAGTCGCCGCCGGTTTATGAATGAATACTGTACAGTATATGAGTACTATAAATGAAGAAGACGCCGTGATTCATCATCAATGAGCCAGTCACTCAGCCAATCAAAAGAGTGCGCGGTGTCACTGGGTACGCTGCGGAGAAATAAACTACAATGACATGACTCATTCATTCATTTCATTTATTCAACGGCTCTTTACTTTCCGATAGCTGTTTATCGTGAATTGCAGACAAACTCTGTAGTGAGTGAGATAAGCTGCTGACCTTCTCCTCCTGTCGCAGTGTGCTACTTATTGTTAAACCTCACAAAGACACCTTTATTCGCCAAGACGACGGCAACAAACATAGGTTTAGCCTACAATGTGAAAGGTGAATAAGTACAAAGAATGGTGAAATAAGAAGCTTAGCTGTCGCTAGAATAGCCGACCGTACTGGTTGTCAGTGACCTTGAAGATCATCCAAGGTCGATGATTTCCATCTTATATGAAAGGGCGTATGCTTCTTTTTATTAGTGACCACCTTAGTCACCTTAGTTCTATCTCTCACCATTTCCGAGATATGGCCATTATAGCTTGAAGCTTTCCACTGAAAACCGCTGCAGATTGAGACATGGTTATTATTGACAGCCTATACAAGAAGTCGCCAGGGCCCTATCTGAAAGTACTATCGCCAACCCCTTACGACTTACCGTTTAGCTACAATACATCTGTGACAGACGACGACGGATAGACGGACAGACAGACAGACGGACGGACGACAACCGTACCAAAAAACTCGACCGTTACTTCAATACGGTCGGCTAAAAACTGAGCTGCGAAAATAGCATTAATCACACTATTATTCGTTAAAAATTTATATGCATTTGAATGTCAAAAATTTCGATTAAATTCATAGCAATAAAATGTTATAAAGTAGGCAACGTCACAAAAAGCATGTGAAATAATTTCATCTCAACCGTCTAAAATTCTGAGTATGCCACTGCCCGCTTTAGTCCCGAGAAATACACAGTCACTGGGTTCGAAGTCGCTAGAAATGTTTACACGTCGAATAATGTTCCTGCTTCTGCGATCAGTGCGAACTGTTAATGTAAGCCGCGGCTATGCCACCGGTCGTCGGTTATCTGTGTTCAAGTGCATGTAGCGCGTTCATAAAGGTCAGCAGAATTTCATCGTCATTTTACTCAACTAAGCCATGAAGTCATACTACTAACAGCCTAGTCGGAAAGCTGACAGGGATTACCATGCACCCCCTCTGAGATTAAACCCCATACATATTTTATTGTACTCCAGAAGAAAAACTTCCGAAAAAAATTATGCTAACAGAAAAAATTGGGATACAGAGTGCTTACCAGCCGTTTGTTGTTATGACAACCAAAAGCCCTTAGCAACAAGTTTAGTGTGCTTATAAGAAAGATAATAAATGTTTAAATGTGTCAAATGTTATGGCTATAATAAACTGTTCATACGTTAAGTTCAAGAAATCCAATATTGTATTTTGTATTTATCACATAGCAACGGTTGCTATGGGGTGAAATTCTTCATAGCAACGGCCTATTCAGCAGAGATATAAGCATGAAACATCAACCAAACCTTATAGTTACCATATGAAGTAAGATCAGTAGTTATAGTTTTGCCTAGCAACCGTTACTGTGGACATCGTGGTAACTTAGTAACACAGTATGTTGTCTAAATTTGGTTACCATGGCAACGAGTTTTGGGTTGCAATAAAATATAAATAATGCCATTTTAATTGTCCGACCCTGAAAACTTCTCATTTCGTGCAAAGATTTCAGACATATGTTGTATAAAAGCCTCGATATGGCATATTTTCTGTTTAATTTCTCCAAACTCCGTTGCCATAGCAAGACGATCGATATTAGTCAACAAAAATAATACTATCATTTCCTCTCAGTGACATCAACTGGTTGACATTCAGAACCTCACTTAACACTGGCAGAATGCACCATAATATTCGTGGGGTCAAATTGACCCCGGCTTCCTGTCGGCGTTACAAAATTGGGCTTCCCGTCGAAGGGTTAAAATGGTTGGGGGCATGCAGAAAGTTGAAATTTTCGGACGGACGGTTGTAAATTTGGGACAAAGAAGATACGGGTGTTCAAAATTTCAATCTTGCCTTTAACTTTTCCAAAATAGGGGATTACGATTTTCAGTTCCAAGTTTTGGATTTTTTTGAGAAAAATTTCCCGACAGGCAAAAATTCACCTGAGAGCACTTGCCCTTCCCCTCTTACGACGCCACTGCGTAATTCTGTGCACAAACTCAATTTCGGCCGCGGTTTCGCTGAGTTTACACCTATCGATTTTCGTCGCAATTTTCCAAAGTCAAAATATTTTCAGACGTATAAGCGTTCAAATCGGGACCTAAAATTATAACATGGAATGTCATGGACTCTTTTTCCCGAGCATGATAATTTATATAAAACAGGCATATGCCTATATCGTAGAGTAAATTAGTCGTAATTGTGTCTTTGCGCTTAGACCTGTACTGCGACGTCATCGGAACGATGAAGACCGTCGCCTGGTCGTATCGTGGCCGCAAAATCGCCGGCACTGGAGGTATACGAAGTTACAAACACGCGTTTGTAGGCCTACATTGGATACACGTAAACAAAGCAAGAAAACGTTACTTGGTCTTTTCCGTGACGTTTGTTGGATTTTTAGAGCTGGATGGCTTCGTCAACAGCAGCGTCGTGAGGCGAGACAGGAAGTTGCCTTTTTCCGACAGACACTGCAAATTTCCGACAGAGGAGAAAACACGGGTGCTCAAAAGTTTAATTTTGCCCTTAAAATTTTCCAAAATTGCGTTTTTAGCTAGAAATAACCTAAATAAAAATCTTCCGACAATGTTCCGACCGCTCAAAATTTAAGAGGAGGCAATTGCTTTTTTGGCCCCTCTCCCTGGTACGGCGCCACGGATTTGTTTTGTCGTGTGCTGACAGTGGAATTGTCCGCAACGGACGTGAGTCGGTACAGCTACACCATAGCGACACACTACGACGCCGGACAGTACTACTCCGCTTGGCTCGACTTCCGGCTACGCATACACAACGCTACGCAGCTCGATTCCGGCATATACAGGTCTCTCTGTTGACGTACATGTATAATACGTTACGTAATTTAGGCGAACAAAAATAAAATTGGATACATTTTATGTTCTTTTGCAAAGTTTGGCAACTTGTTGTAAGTTCCTGTGCGTAAAGGCATTATAAACCTACAGAGATATCACACCGCGTGATCTAAACGATAGGCCGTGTAGCAGCGCGAGTTCACCTAGGCCTATAATGACTCAGAATACGAAAATGATGCATAGGCCTACAACAGTGCTAAGGTAATTATTATACGTCATTGACTGAGAGATTGATTGACTGATTAATTGGCAAATGATTGGATCGTATGGGTCGGTTGTAGGT
>Ga0209671_1001351_pt1 | contig 20263 bp, 16 predicted proteins | sample WorMetHERISLAND2_2_FD_187401 | JGI IMG/M metagenome (GOLD analysis project Ga0209671, IMG submission 187401) | Marine gutless worms symbiont microbial communities from Max Planck institute for Marine Microbiology, Germany - Olavius geniculatus... | ecosystem: Host-associated > Annelida >...
ACAACTCAACTTAGTTTTCACGTAGCTATAAGATTAAAGTGAGTGAATTCTGGGCACTTTTGTAAAACGGTTGTCACAGAACTGGAGTAAGACATTCTTTGACAATGAAAAAACCTCTATTGAAATTTGGAATTATCCAAATAATAGGCCTAATATTCAAACTTACGCTGTGTACGTTTACTTTTAGTTTACAAACGTTTACAATCTTTTTCCTAATAAACGCGTTTGTTAACGTTTATTATAATTTTTTGGACGTTTATCACATCTATGCCGCTAAAAACCACCGTTCAGTTCATTATATCGATTCTAGTATCTGGCATATATTTCAATGTGCGTCCTTTTCGTCTTTAATTTATATTTGCATCTGTGTTGTCTGCAAATTTCCGGTTGGTCGCAACATACCTAATATCGCGGTTATGATTGTAATAATTGTAGGAGAATCCGAAGATGCACAACTCGGAGATATCGAAGCGACTCGGAGCGGCGTGGAAGCTGCTTAGTGACTCTGAGAAGCGACAGTTCATCGACGAGGCAAAGCGACTTCGCGCCCAACACATGATCGACCACCCGGACTACAAGTACAGGCCGCGCCGCAAGCTGAAGCCCGTCACCACGCCAACGCATCACCAGCATCAGCAGCCGGGACGGTACGGCGCCATGCAGCTGCCGGGTCTACTGCCCGTAGAGCGCGCCGCTGATGCCGTGGGCGCCCCAGTGCACGCTTATCAACAGCATCTCTACCAGCAGCAGCAGATTTATTCCGGGCATCAGTCACACAGACAGGTAGGCGCAAGTTTACGCTACGTTCATATTTCAACTCACCTGTACACGCCAGTAGCGTTGTGGCCGGGGGAGGGAGGGCATTTTGAGTTGTCGGAAAATTGTTGAAAAATTTTCATTTCGTCGGAAAATTTTTGTCATAAAATGAAAAAAAAATTCGGGGTTAAAACCCCATTTTGTCAAAAAATTGGAGGCAAAATTGAAATTTTAAGCACTTATAATCAGGCTTGTCGTGTTTTTACTTTACCTCTGACTATACATGAATTAGTCGTAGGCCTAGGCGGTCTTTTGTGACAGTTTAGCAGCCGTTTTTCGGCTTTCTGAAAATGATTCGGTTCCACGGCTGCGGGCGATTGGTAAGATGGCGGCGGAGTCACTACTATCTGTTAACGATGCAGGATATAATGCTCGTACGGTTTCTTTCTGTCGGATTTCATCAATCATTTCACACGCAACTTGATAATTATTCAGTCGGTAATTTATCAGAGAAGTATGAACGACGTTCACAAGGCGCATCACGCAATCTGCAGGAAGTCTTCTTTATCTGCTGTTAGTCTATTTGACGCCTGTTTTTACAATGATATATCTAGCGTGACGCACGCGCGCTCTGTGAATAATCATCGTGATAGTTTCGAGCGATAACCACGAAATCGTTTATGCGTCACAATAATGCCCGCACGATGTCATGTATTGTGATAGTCTTTTGTATTTTCGGGTAGATTATTATGAGACCGGCCTAATGGGCCGTATTGCGGGTCTTGCCCGTCCGCTTGCTTGTCCGTCTGTCTGTCGGGTTACTAACTTGAAAGCGTTCAACTTTTTCCAGGGCTGCAATAACCGCTGTGCCAATTTTCAGCTCAAAAGTCCAGAGGTCAGGTTAGAGTACAGTGCGGTGGGCGAGTGCATACACCGAGGCGGGCGGATTTTGATAAAATTTTACGGCGGGTGGATAGTGAGTGGCCAAAACAACATCCTGTTAGATTCTGGTGGCGATATCATGAACCGATTTGGATCTGGATCTACGTTCGTCATCCGTCATTTATACCAGGAATTTGTCCGTCTTTTTTCGACGATACAGATTCGATTTTTAGGCTACAGAATCAGATTGTATCGAGCGGCTATTATTCGCGAGCTAGAAGCAGTGCTACTTTCGACGGAAATTTGTGCTGTTCGAGGCCGTTTTTATATCAGTTATTGACAATCAATCAAAAAATAACCACTTACAAGAATTACTAGTTGCGTACAACAAAAGCATGAAAGTTAACATAAAACCTGAGGACAGTGTACAAATTTTTAACATTTAATCAGAGATATTATAAAACGCTCGCTGAAACGGTAATGTATCGTTGCATTTTGTTGCGACGCAGATTGGTTTCGGAGCGGCGGCAGCAATGGCGGAAGGCGGCATGTACGGGTTTCCAGGCTATGCTGCTGCGACTGGTAGCGGCAGTGGAGGGTCTTACCTATCAGCCTCACATGGAGGCCTGGTCAACTACCAGTCTGCACAACAGCAGCATCAGCAGCAGTCATTGTCGTCCTCGTCCTACTCTCCACATTCGCCCGGACTGCGTCAGCCGCCTGCTACTAGCGTCAAGCTGGAGCGCAGTCCAGACAGCCAAGGCGGGGGGTCGTCCGCCGGGTCCTCGACCGGGTCATCGGGTCGTCCGCTGACCGACGCCGGGTCCCCTGGACCCGACTATCAGCGCCTGGCCAGACCGCCGCCTCCCATCGCTCCGCCGCCGCCGTCAGCGTTCTACGCCGCCGGCTACCCGGAGGACGTCATCAGCATGTACGCGTCACCGGGCATCATGGAACCCCAGCCTCCGCCTCACATGAGTCATCAGCACTGGATGATGAGTCACAGCGCTCGTCGTCACTACGTGACGTCACCGCTACCTGGTCACGTGACCAATGACGTCATCACCGACGGACTCCACGCCGGCGCTTTTGCTCCGCGGCTGGTATGACTACAGTCCGACCTGCCTGCTTGGGGTGCGGCCGGAGCAGATTTTCATTTAGGCTATATACGACAGAATGCTGCTGAATTTATTTGTGTATCCAAATGTCGCACAGAGCAATCCTGACCTCAACCCTGCTATAGGTCTGCGGTTCACTTTTTGAGCTCAAAATTAACATGCCGGTTACTCCCGACCCGTCCTGCGGGATATTTGCACCAATCGTAGTTCTTCTGCTTTTTTGTTTTATGCGTTAGGAGACCGTACGAGACGCGCAGACGGACGTACGGACCCAACTCATAATGCGGCTTTTACACGCGTAAAAAAGGTGTCGGTGTTGAAGTGGCGAGCTGAACAACAGTACTTAGTGTACCCCTGGGCTCTTTGTCTAGTCCCACAATTTTTATAGGCCTGCCGCTTGTGCCTATGCGGTCTATATTTCGATCGTCTCAGCTGTTTGTTGTTTCAGATGATCGTTTTATGCTCTGCATTTTTTCACTATCACGATATAATTTATTGTGTGAAAACTGCAACGTCTACTTGCTGTTTTCTCGTTGAATTAGCGTTTCTAGGCCGTGACAGCTGTACGAAGTTTGTTTCACTAAATAGGCCTAATAATGACTGTCGCTTATTACCCTACGAAGAACCGTGCCTTTCAGCGTTCCGGTAATAGCCGTTTTTACACAGAATGCGATAGGCTGTATGTTGCTATGCACTCTAATTTGTCAGCTTACGCACCCGTTAGACGCTGTTTTTGTTTGCGTTTGTAATAATTCAGACATGGACATGGGTCTATTTGCCATAAGCCAACCCATGACTTTCCAACCTAATCCATTATCGTAGCCCACATGACGTTTTAGTATTACAGCTGGTATAACTGATGGACGATTAACGTTAAATCAATTAATTTGGAACAATTTTTTGAGTCAATCGAAAACATCGCAAAAACTGCATAATTCAACTACTGCTACCCGGTAGTTCTTATCCTTTATAAGGCAAAATAAAATCGGAAAAGGTGACAATGATGTGGCTCACGTATGTACGAGTAGTCGAATTAGGCCTTATACCAGCCTGCAATGAAGCAAAGAGTCACCGTTTTAAATTACTTCTTGCATTTGGTTTTGGTAGATACTCAGTGGTAATATTATCAGAGTAAAAACTGCTCAATTGTAGCAGCACTAAGTGTGAACCGAACAATCGCTGTCAGACATGCAATAAAACTCACTGAAGACTACAGAAGCTGCTCTTGGTGTCACGAGTGCAGACTACCGGCTGTGACACAGGCCTTAGGCCTAATTGTCTGTTGGACATGCTGCGTAGGCCTATGCAGATCAAGGACTGTACAGTAGAGTATAATAAGTTGTTGCAAAGACTGCATGTTGTTTTATGACAGCTCGTGTTTTCGTTGCAGTCACTTTTACAACCTCTGTAACACGTCTGCTCTAATGACAATACCCCTAACTGTATAACGTGGGGAGCATCTGTTGTTATCTGCTGTGAACTGTTCTTTGCTGGCGGAACATGATCGTCCAATTCAACCTGTATTTTTTGTGAAGTCATGATAAAATAAAATAATAACGTCAAACCATTCAACAAAACCCAATCAAACTTAGTCTTCTGACCCAACCAAATACAGATCCTAATTCGATCAACTCAACCTATATGAGTTAACCCATCTCCATGTCTGGTGTCTGTCGTTTGAGTTCTGGTGTTTTTTTGCATGCGATCACCACTTTAGCCACTTTTGTAGGCCTACCCGTAGGCTAAAACAAAACAGCAAAAGTCGGTTATTATGATATTCATTCCATTAATTTATCGGCCCATGTGTCGTTCTACACAGTGGTGACTGGTAGATGTTAAAATGATGCAACGAAGTATAACGATTATTGTGAACTACGACTCTTGTTGTCGACGCGATTGTCAGCATAATCATTGTAAATAAAATTCGGTTTGTTTTTATCACTTTTTGCGTTCGCTTTACACGTATATTGATAATATTGATAATTGCAAGACGCACTTTGTAGGTTAAACTGCAGTAAATTAGCGTGCGTGAGTAGCCTAATAGGCCTAGTAGTAATATTGTAGCCTTACCGCGGACAATAGGACGTATGGCGCAGGCTGACATCAATACAGAGAAGATCTATTGTCTGTCGAATTACTGGTAACAGATTGCCGTCAAGTCAACATGTGCAACACAACAACAGTCCGACTCTGATTGTCAGTGTCCGTACTGGTTATTTCTGCGTGATAGGCCTATTAGTCATCAATATTCGTCACCATCATCAGCAGCAGCCGCAGCAGTAAGCCCCTGTTACCTTGCTAGGGCATTAGCACAAGTTGACGTCTATGTTCAAGCAAAACCATCAATCATTTAATCAATCAAGTTTATTTTAAACACGACAGCACAGTCGCTGGGCTGAAGCCGGTTGCAAACTTGCAATAGAATAGACTGTATAGTGAGGGTTAAAAAGCTAACTCAATATATATAACTGATAAACAACACATTAAAATCACGACAATCTACGTAAGCTTCGTATGGTTTGGTGTTAGGTTATGGTTACATTTCACATTTCAAAAATGTTATACAAATGTTTTATTCTAAGTGTAACCACTGCCGGTATTTTCTACAAAGCAAAAATAGCTATTGTGAATTTGTGATGTGAATTTAGCATTTATCGCCGAACGCATTTCCTCATCCCCTGGGCCTATACATGTAGGCCTATGTCTAATGAATGCACAGAAGCAATATTTCGAGTAAAACGCAGCATATCTTTAGATCAGTTGACGTCTGACGATACTGAAAATCTTAAACATGGATCTATGCCACGTTTTCCTGTAAACACTTTGTGCTGATGGAGTAAAACTACAATTTTCCAAAAATTTTCGTAAAAAATTTCTAAATATTGCATGCCAAAGAGGGCCCAGGCGCAAGTCTCCTACCCCTACAAGCCGCTGCTCAAGACACTGTCGTATACGGACATTGTCCTTGCATGCAGTGCGACGGTCGGACGGCTGGTCACATAGCTCCTGTGTGACATCAAAGCGTCTAGTTCATGGCGAGGTGACCGTGCATCGCTCATGTGAGGTGGGCGTGGCGGACTGACGCACTCAAGGTTTCTGCTGCCGTGTTTCCGGTACTTGAAGCCTCGTTCGTTTTGTCTAGGCCTAGCTTCCATCTAGCTACTCCCTGTCCCCATTGCGTCTTAACCCTTCATTAGCATAACGACCCCGTCATTCGGCATGGGTGAGAGGGGGACGAAACTGTATTCTAGAATATGACGCAACGGGATTAAACCGTGAACTCGCCAAAAAAGCGAATACGTTGATCGGCCCAGTGCTGACATGATGATGCTGTCGTCCGCCCTAAGCGTACTCATCCACTGCGCTGAGCCAGTTGTTATATAAATGGAAAGAACTGTTCACCTTCCTGCTTAATAATAATTCTGCAACAACACGTAAAGCGACGTTTAACGGAACGCACGCCAATCTTAAAACCATACAAAATATTCCAGTCATCTTAGCACATTCCAATTCACACTTTTGCTTAAACTCTTAAAGTACTTTATCTTTTGCACTGTACTTGTAGTCTTTCAAGTTTCAATTCGTACAAGCTTTTTACAAATTAAAATAGTAGGCCTATCTTCTTTATCAACAAACGATGCTGATCATTTGAATTTGAATAATTTTCAAAAAATTAAAAAAATAATTTTTTTTTTATTTTTGACCTTCTGTCTCAACGATATGAATAATACGAAATACGCAAACGACAGGACACTGCAATTTGGTATCGGCGTTAAAACCTTCACTTGACAAAGTTATGGCAAAATTTTTTTTAAATGCTATAATAACTCAGTGCCGTTCAGATGGGTCAGACCGCACTGCTTCAGTGGTCAGACGCATGATGAACGCAAGTTTCTTACGACAATTGAGCAGAAAATCACTTAGGCTAGGGAGTCTGGGGGAGTGCTGTGAGCTCACCCAGTGGGGGAAATCACAGCCAAAATCGAATTTGGTGCATTTTAGCATAAAAAGAAAAGATCTGGTGGCAACAATTTTAAATATTCTCCCAAGAATAAATTGACCAAATTGGCAAATTTAGTACAGTTTAAACGTACTATGCTAATGTTTTGTCTGGAGGATTGGGGGGCTGGGCCCCCTTGTGTACGCCACTGTCCCGAATCTAAGTATGGTTCTGACTGGATTTGATTTGCGCACATAAAACTGGCTACCAGTAAATCTAGTGGCTGCTCTTGCCAGATTTTGAAAAGTAAAATGTGTTACACAGCTAATTAAGTGGCAATAGCTGTTCTAAATGCTAGTACAGAAGTTACTGACAATAAATTAGCATTTGCAGCTTGAACGAACGTTGATGACACGACTACAACACGAAGACCACACTGCAGTAGTGCGAATAGTTAGCAATAATCAACATTGACAGTTGCAGCAGAACGCTGCTACAGACAGACACGATCGGCTACGAGCGGCCTTCAATTTGCAACTCAACAATTTTTTGCAACCTATACATCAGTAAAACAGACATCTTTTACGCAGTGTGTTGTAGATATAACGTGATCACAATCATAATCATAATTAGCATAGCATTAAGTGGAAAACATCTGGAAAGTGTTAAGACAAACAGTGGATAATTAGGCTCACCGTTGCACGACAACTCTTCAGTCTCTGGCCCTGCAGCATATGATTTTGTGAGAGCCCCAATGAATACGTGTACGAATTTCTCATTTACAATTACGAATCCACAAAAGCAGAGTTGCCGAACATTCTCAATGTCCCTCATACACAGCACACTACATAAGCATCAGACAAAGACAAGGAATGACATTAGTTATGTTTGACAGTTGACAGACAGACAGCATAGTCTACAGCACAATACCAACTAGAAAACTGTTGAAAAAAATAAACAGAACTAAAAATTGGAAGACGTTTGCTGTAAAACCATGCCAGACTCCAAAAAAGCACAGTACAGTGGGCGATAATGGGGTTTGCGTAAAACAATAAGACAACGACTTATTCTGTTGCATTAAAGCTACAGTGTATTACATGCAAACCCGTGCAACCGAATACAAGTTCTCTGAAACCCTATAAGACTGGTGAAACAAAAAACATAGCAGCTTGACGTAGGCTGCAATAATCAAGAAGGGTTAACAAAATTAACAGAGACATTGAGACAAAGAGCTAAAACACATGTCTATAGCTGAGGCCTTCAATGGAATGACTTGACAGCAATCAATGAGTGCAAAAGTTTCATGATGAATTTCACAGCATTAGATGCAGCATTTGCAGTCACGGAATCATGGCAACTACTAATATCCAATAATTACACAATCAGCATGCAGAATAATGGCATTTCTTAACTCTATACTGTCAACCAAGTACTAATGGCTGTGAACTGTTAAACTTTGTTACAGACAAATAATAATTATTATTATCTAGCTGACATTGTATAGGGCACATTATGCATCTTGCCTACACAACTGTCCCTCCAAATTTGAATACAAAAGGCAAGAAAAATAAAACTAGTGTAAACGTCTCCCATGTTAGTTTGAAATAAGTATCTTACTTTCATGGATGACAACAACGATGATGACAAAAATGATGTCAACCAAGAAGTTAACATAATGAAGCAAAAACAGCAACAAAGTATACACAGCTCAAACAGATAACAACCAAATGCATCAGAGAATTTGTCGATCCTGACCACGGCATTTAATGCATTTGACCCATGCACAGTATAAAACTGGCAAACTTAGTAGCTCATAGAATCCACAATAGTGCAAATTTTCCAAAGCAAGGCAACAAAATTCAAACCTACACAAACACCCGGCCACCTCATCTCTCTTAAATGGACATCAACTTACTGTATGAAAATTATTAAGGTCCGGTTTTTCCATCGCCAATCAAATCAAATTTGATCTCCGATTTACTGATCTCCGATTAACTTGATGTTCAGAACTGATCGTCGATCAACTGTGTTTCGTTTTTCCATGCATTTTCGATCTCCAATTACGTGATCGGCGATTAGCTGATCTGCAGTCAACTGAGCCTACTTCATGCCAATCTGATTGGCTGACAGTGACCTTAATTTGCGGTGTTGCGCTAAATTACCCAACATGCGCTGCGAGTGGACGCCGTGGCCAGTAAACGTCGTCATAGCAATGATATCAACGATAATTGTCCATATCATCTGCTGTCAAAAATACGTTTTATCGCAAATCCATACGGGAGCATCTATCCATTTTATTTCTTTACAAAACACCATGCACAGTATAAAGGGATCAGTAGTGACTGATCGCCATGCCTGGAACTTCATTTTAATGCGTGAATTGCCATTCTGACCGGCGACGTGAAGCGATGTTTCTGGTGCGAATAAGCAACGAACTGCAGATCGCCACGTTTAATCGTTAATTATCTGACTTGATCCGCCAATATTTGGCCATCAACTTGATGGGAGATTTGATGGACGATTAGTCGCTAATTGGCGATGGAAAAACGATCATTGAGATGATCTCCGGTCATGTCCCAAAGTTGATCAGAGATCAATTTGATCGGCCATCAAATGTGCATGGAAGAACAGGACCTAACGCAACTAATTTTTATGGCCAATAGTAGCCCAAAAAACTACTCTGTGTTCAGAAAAAACACCCACTCACGTTTTCTTTTATATCTCTGTGAAAAATGTTTAATTTCCACAAAGTTTTCAGGAAATATTTAGGAGAAAACAAGTACTCCACCAGGAAAAAGTTAAATATTCTTTGCTACCAGTAACGTCATGCTGGCGTCATATTTCCGAGATATAAAAGAAAACATGAGTGGGTGTTTTTTTCTGAACACAGTGTCGAACCAACAGTGACTAATCATGTATCTTGAACAGCAATGAGCTGCCGCCTCATCATCACTCAAGCCCTGGTGATAATACTATACAATTACACTAAACAATTAGCATAATAGTGACAAACAAACAAAATAGGAAAACTCTTGCAGGTTTCCCATCTAATTAATTTTCCACGACATTTTCATAATGCAAAAACGAAAACTCAATGAAAAGCAACTGATAAGTGCACAAGTGCACCTAATAAGCATCCCAGAGCCAAAAAAATTCTAGAACGTAAAGGTTGTCTTCTATGACTTTGATTAAACCTAACTTCTTCACTTTAACTAAAAAATCCAGTACTATTTAGGACTCTATAAAGCGTGTTCTAAGAGTCATGCTCTGTTGTAGCATGTGCCCAGTATTCTTGCTGCAGTTCGCGAAGGTTTTCTTCGAGCATGTTGACCTCGTCCCAGCGCCGTGCCTCCTGTGCCTGACGAATGTAGCCACGAATGATGTTCATCTGCTGTATCATTGGATCCTCAGCCGGGTGACTTGCTCCTGACACATCCGGCTTCCAACCGGACAGCACTTCGACGTCTGTCTTGTTGAACTTTACGTCTGGCGTAGAAGCCATTCTCCGATGCTGTGACGTCGTTGATGATGTGGTGGTGCTTGCGAGTTGCTCCTCACGACGTCGCCGCTGTTCTTGCTCCAATCTGCGCTCCTCGGCGATGCGTCGTTGAGCCTCGAGACGCTTTGCCTCGTGAAGTCGTTCGAGTTCTTCCTCTGTAGGAAGTTTGGGCAGCGACAAAAGGTTCTCCTGCAGAAATGCACTCGCCTGTGCCGCTATCATCTGCTGCAGGCGAAGATGTGTGGGTGTTGGCAGCTCCGAACTGTCATGACCCAATGTCGATATACGCTTCCTAAACAACACGTTTCACACACTTGTCACAACAAAAACTAAGTGCTACAGCAACTATAACAATAAACAAAACATGCGTTTGCATTGTTGCAGATTCACAGACGAGACCAGGCTGTTTAACAGGACCATTTTCTTTAAATTACTCCTGCTCAGGCCAGTCCCTAAACGCAAGCTTCTCGGAGTTGTTCTGGAAAGGCTTTTACGGGGCAGTGATGCCCATCATGTCATTATAATCAATCACGCTAATCATTCAACTAGTGTAGAATGTAACCCAGTACAAGCAAAAAACATAAACTGAGGTAAGTGGTACTTACGTGAGAGCAGCAACAGTTTCATAGAGTTTGTTAAGCCTCGTTCTCATCAACTGAGCTTCCTCCAAACTGTACGCATTGTCACCAGCACTACACACAATCAGACATGTCAGTAAAACTAAACAAGTGCACTTATAACTGGCACAATCGAACATACGTCATCAAAGTCTCTTAACTGCACAGTGTTTTCATTAACGATTCAATACTTGCGCAGTTTTATTGCTTACTGTACTGAATGCCTACTACTATACAGCAAACAGCAATTGCTATTGAATAAAAATAAGACAAGCAATATCATGAATATGCCTCATATACCAAGTCCCTTACTTCTCTCAGATAAACAGCACTGTGAAGAGTGAGTAGGGTTTAACGTCCCACCCTACACAATATAGTTCGTTTCGGGAACCACCTTTCCAGGCAATGCACATACACATAATAATGGAACAGATATATTAACCTTTACAATAATAAAAGTTTAACCCGTGCAGAAAAAGCTGATATGGAACAAAAAACGACCTAAACCTATATAACTCTCTATTATAAGTGTGCACATGTAGCAGTAATGGAGGTACTAATAATCTTCCCTGTTATCCTCCAGACAGTCATCAATCTCATAATGCTGTCTACTGGAGGAGAGGGAACTGTGGCTTCAGGCATCAGTCAGCAGGGGTGTGCTGTCAGTGAGGTAATGGTAATCAGTGAAGTGTCTGAGAAAATGTATCAAGAATACCACTCAACGACGTCAACGTACTTCAATGCATTTGCAATCTGCAGATACTGAGGTAGGATGCTGTCAGCTTCATCCATATATTCATGAGTTTTCTAACATTTATCAACAAAAAGCACATATAAATCATTCACCACTGACATCAGTAGACTAACCACATACAAAACAAGTACACAATCATTTCAAATAGAAGTATAACAAACTTTTAATTTATAATTAGATATATAAACATGTGTCTCAGTAAATTTGAGATAACTACAAAGTGAATAACTAATACAGCTTTTAAATAAAAACATTCATTTTCTCCACAATTACCACCTTTAAACACTAATCTTTTTAGTCTAATTACGAGGTTATGTAGTGCCACCCTACACGTTTAACATGATGCATGGGTGTGACAGACAGACAGACAGACAACAATAAGTTAACATCTGCAAATAGTCAACACTGCTGCCTAATAAACTGCACACACCTCATATAAAACAACCAATGCAGGTCGTGTGCTCCTACGAGATATCTGTTCATCTCGACGTTCCAACAGATCGCGGCAGTCGTTGCATGTTCTGATGTGAACGTCACCGTCGGGAGAGAAAATACTGTTGAGGCTGCTACTGCTGCTAGAACGACGAAAGCCTTCACCTTCGTACGCAAACGCTGGATTTGTCAGCTTCTCTGGACACACAAGACATCACTGACTAAAGTACACAGATATGGTCACAAAGATGACGAGACAGACTGGTCTAGAGTAACATCTGTCACACTGTGCGGTGTTAACACCGGCAAATCAAAAACCTAGTGTGACAGACATACAGATAGATAGACAGACCACACAGCATTAACATCTAGTGCACCATGCTGTTGCTTGGACCACTGAAACCTTCATTTTTATATGCAAATACTATGTTACTTAACTTACCTGTACTGTGCATGCCATGCAACAAGCCATAACTACACAGACCTAAGTACATAATAAATATACATTTAGATATACTGTATTTATTGCAGTGCAATGACCAGCAACTGTAACATTAAAAGAATCAGCAAGAACAACATAATTAATATAAATTGCGAAAACCGGCAAAGGATATTCAAGTAACAAGCAGATTTTGTACAAATATTTTGAATTAGTACTCTTTCACCTGCTGAAAATTTCATGAAAATTTACTGCCAGTTAAATTTGACTAAGCTACAGAAAAAATGCCTTTTTATTTGAACAACACCATGTATAGCAGTTTAACATACTAGCGAAGTCAAATGGGAGAAAGTGTGAGCATTTATTGCAGAGGATGCGTCCACACAGCCGGCAATGGTGACGACGACGAGTGAGTGTAAAGTGGCGTCCACACGTCATGCAAAGTGACACATCCGCATCAGGAGCCCAGGACACAACAGACTTCTCAAATGCTGCGTTCAAATATACAAAACATCTTTATCATGTGTTGCAGCCAATTGACAGACTAAAACACAAAAATACTGTCCTAAACAAAAAAGTAAGACTAAACTCTACAGTGGCATAAAATTAGTTAAACATTAAACAAAATGGTAAAAAAAATTCTGCAAGCTGTTCATTTCACACAAATACATAATTCTTTTAAACATGTCTATTTATAAAACAAACCTATATCAGCATTTGAGTATTTAAATGGCTACCATCTAAGCTATCACTGCATCAAATTCCAACCCTATGGACAGATTATATGCAAAATATGTCATATCTAAACAAAGTATTAATTCCTTTCCATTCACGCAATATTAGTCAAACTTCTTATTTATAATTGGATAAAACATGTAACTATTAAAATTATGCACGTTTGCAAATTGAGTGTACATTTAATTCATTCACATTAAGCATTTAAAATATACAAACTGCAGTGAAAATAATCATACTAACAAAAACAGACCAGTAGTCTTTAAATAAGAGCTCTATATTTTATATGTTTTACATAAAATAAGGAAAAAAGAAAATAATGAGAGCTGCTGAATAGAGGGCACAAATAGTCAGACCTTTGCGTTTGCCTGGATCCATATTAACATCGGAATTGACGAGTTTATCAAGTCGAATCAGCAGCTTGTTGGTCTCAATGACAAACCGGTCGATCCGTGATCCGCGAATTGCTTTAAATGAATCTGTCAGGCTCCGTGTGACACCTACATGATAATAAACACAGGTAATAAAAGATAATTAATACATAATAATAAACACAGAACAAAAATAAAAACTAAAATAAAACTAACACAACTATATTTTCACATAACTGCATTTTACAAACATTTGTTCTATTTTATTGAACCAAAACCAATGTATGTGTACTGTATATTTTGACAGTGAACTTTATTGAATAATACTGTAATGTAATGGAGATCTGTCAAAAGGTAAAAGTAAAGGTCAGAATATAGCTCTTAAGGAGTGAACCCCTCACAGAGCTACAAAACGTCACTTGTCATATGGGATCACACAGTGTTACCTGCCACCTGATAGAGGTGAATGCACCCCGCCTTAACCCCAGCCAGATACGTCGGTACTCGATTTACCTACCCTGGAGGGATGGAAGGCTGAGTTGACCTAAATGGCTGGTTACATACCGAGATGGTTTACCTGCCAACAGGCAGTGACCCCATCGCAGTACTAACCAGGCCCAGTGTACAGTAACTTCACTGATCGGATCAGACACTTTACCACTACACCACGCCACCAAGATCTCACATAACATAATTCTGCAGCAACATCTGGAATCTGACCAAGTTCCTGAGGTTCCCACAATGCTGGGTCTATGCCGCCGACCGCTGCTGCTGATGATGCATCACCGCTGACTGTTGTCACAGAAGCATCGTAATTCAGTCCTCCCGACTCCAGCTCTTTGCCCAGCAACTTTCTCTTGGCCTTGCCAAACAGACCTGCAACCAAACATTCTACACGTAGTTCTACAATCTACACTTGCATTCCTAAATTTGTGTTCCTTCATTGCTAAAGATGAAAGGGGAAAACGTCACCCTCACATCATACTATGCACACATCCAAAGTTTCAACTTCAGATCTGTTCTAGATACAAAAATATCATTTGTCAAGAAAAGTGTAACTTATCAAGTCCATCACTCATTTAGTTCAGTTTAGCACAACAGAGCCTGAGCATCTCATCTAAGATAAAAGTGTCGAGTCAAAAATCACAAGAAACAAATGGCACCACAACATGTTCGGTCTCGACCAGTTAGAGATAAACATCAAAATTTTGATTTAGTTTGCAAAAATAACAACAATCAGTAGGCCTAGTTGAAGTCTGCACTTTTGTGGCCTTTCTTTACTACAAAATTAATCAATTAATTTTGATTAATTTTTGGAAATAAATCAATGAAAAATTTTTAATCAGTTGCAGCCCTATAATAAATGACTACAGAACTGGTGCTGATTTATTACAAGCTCTGATAACCTTTCAGCTGGTTGAGCACAGCGCGATCCTCTCCAGCGTGAACAAGTTCAAAGTGATCTTGAAGCTGAATAACAGAACCCAGGTCTTGTACACATATTGGACATAAGAAACCTTCACGAATCTCAACGTCAGCCATTTACCAGCTATTCCAGCTGCCAATTCTCATACCTCAAAATATTTCTGCAGAGAGTTATCATATTTCTTCAGTGATCACAGCTAACATCAGTCGAGCAGTGGAATGAAAAAAATCCAGTTACAGTAGCTAATCCGTAGGATTTTATTTTAAAATTCCAATTTGGCTGTCTACGCATATCACATACAATATCAGTTTGCAAATTCAACTAATCCGCGTCGATGATGAATTACAATTTTATCAATACTTTAAATTAGTCAAATTAATGATCAAAATGTAAACATTTCACGTAGAATATTTAACGAATGTTTTATATTCTTTAATTCGACTGCTAGTGGTGCGCAAACGTTAAATGAAAACAAGAAAACCCAGCTATCGGGAAAAACGCGCTACAGCCCATACAGTTTCTGTTGCAGTATTAACCTTAAAAATTATTAAATTTTAAAGTCAATGATTTTCATGTCATTTGAAAGCCAACATGAGACTTTCAGTCACTTTCTATTAGTGATCAATAGCAAAATAGCAAATATGCTCTATATCTCGCACCTATTAGCCCCAATAGCGCGTACCGATTTTCAAAGTCATCCAAAGTCGATAATTTTCATCTCATCTGAAAAAGCTTATGTCACTTCCTATTAGTGATTAATAGTAAACTTAGCTCTATCTGGCACTATTTCCGAGATATGGCAACCGCTTGAAACATTTAATTGAAAATTGCGGCCAAACCGCTGCAGATAAAACATAATTATTATTGACGGTTTATCCAAAGTCGCAAACGCCCTATCTGATAGTACCATTGTCGATTTCTTACGACTTACCGTTTAGCCACATGGTACATACTCAATTATGAACTAAACAATTAAATGTCAGAACAAAATTAAATACCAAGTATACTAGTCACGTTAACAATTTTTAACACATCTGTAGCAATTTAACGATTTAAGAAAAACAAAAGAAAACATGACATTAAAAAAGCACAAAAACGTTAAAAAATTTATTAAAAAAACATAACAAAAAATAAAACACATAAAAATAAAATACATAAAACATGTTTTTGTACTTTTATAAAATACATAAAAATGTTTTTTACATTTATGTCACTGTCCGGCATGACTCCAGCTTACCTGGCCACTGCGTTTTGCCAACCCAGGGACACTGTGTCACCATATAGACCTACAGCAAGTACAGACTACCGAGACAGGTGGTTTGCGACTACAGGTCCGAACAGACTTCCGGACAGTTCATCTATATTTTTTTTACTGTCGTGTATCTGGACTCGTTGATTTGTCTTTTATTTTATTGTTTTGCATGACTTTTTTGTATTGTTTTACTGCCTGTCATGGCGAATAAACTTTATCATTAACCTCGATTCGAACACTTGAAACGATTGGCGAAGGCATTTGAACTCAGTGCATTGTGACTAACCATTAAATTTCGCCTTCCGTATTGCCTCGCTTTTTTCTTAGTATCAGCTAATCGCTAAGTAGGCAACAGTCTGGACGGAAACGCTAATTGTGACAGAGATACGTTGTTCAAAGACCGTACGTGTCTACTCTCTAATGTAGGCTACAGCAGACTGTAGGTCTATGGGCCACTAAATAAATGTGCGTTGGTGTTGGCGTGAATGTGACGCTGCTTTTTAAGTTTCTTATTTCAAACTTTCAGCAACACAAAAAAAATAATAAAAATAACTGGAAAAGACTGTGTAAGAATGTGAAGCTTTTTATTTAATCGCCCATTAATCGATCAATTAAATAAATCAGAATGAATGAATGAATGAATAATCAACCAACCAGCCAATTTACTATCGATCGAGTGTAATAATCAGTCCATCAATCAAAACATCTATTGTTATTTGTCGCAAGAGAATTAAGGTTTTAGCTTTTAGAATTAAGGCTCCTTAAGTCTTAATGAACAACAATAGGTCTACCCATATAGGCTTACCAGAAATAAAGAAGTCAGTCATAGAAGACGTCGTAAGTTAAAAACATTTAGGACAAAGATGGGGCTCAAAATTTAAATTTTGTTTTTAAACCTTTTAAATGAGAACTTTGTAGCAAGCAATTTTGTGTTTTAGAAATTTCTGCCAAGAAAAAAAATTTCACGACAGGCTAAAATAAAGAGGACACTCTTGCCCTCTCCCATTTCAGGGACCCTCTTACGACGCTACTAGAGTACTAGAAGAATACACAGTATAATTGTTTTACCAGCAACAGTGATGTAGCAGTAGCGTCTAGCAAAGACTGTGCTACTGTTTAGGACTAAACGCCATTTATACGCCATCAAGTGTTGCTGCAGATGAGATTCGTCGTGTTGCATGTAATAATTACTTTTTTGATAGACGTGCGATGCGATTACATATAGTATTAAGTGGATAAATACGCACATCAGATTCAGACGTAACTTGCTACAGTGAGTCTGACTACTGACACGCCCGCCACTCACATGACACCCACCACCACTTTTTTACGAAGTAGGCTATTTTAAATGTCATGCTGTTAGGCTACGCTGACACATGTTTCGGAGACGTTAAAAAGTTAGAAGTATGCGACTGAGGCGGAGGCCAACGTCAGTAAAATGTAGACATACATGAGTCCTTTATAAGCGTACGACGCTGTACGCTTCAACGCGCTGCTGGAAAGATGAAGACACATGGTATTAATGTATAGACCTGACGATGTCAAAGCCAAAGCGACGCACGGAAATGCCCGTAGGTGATCTAGATGATCAACAGACGTGATAGAAATACGACTAATCGGATGGTGCTTTAATCCAGTGTAATTACTACATATCAAGTTAGTTCCGCGAGAATCACGACGGTTAAATTTTCTTATCTGCTATGTGTGACACCGTGGGCCATAAAACGTGCTACTATTATTTTTTGAACAGCTCGGTGAAACATTGGCCGACTTTAGTAATTTTTAGCATGCAACATCAAGAAGAAACTTGCCACAAATAACTATACAATTTTGGTCACCTCACCTTAATACTGTCGCTACACTACTGTTTGAAATGTAGAAGTGGTAATTTGGCCGTTTACAACAATGAATTCATACTGGGTAGCGCACGCGCCAGCTCAGAAATGATCGACTAAACATAACTGGCGATTATTGTCTTTCAAAAAAATCACAAGTGTCACATCATATCATTTTTATTACAGCATGTGGTGTGTGCTCAAAATGTACCTTTCCAGCGCGAACGCAAGCGGTAGACGTTGACGCCACTCGCCAACAGCACGTTCAATAACTGCGTGACTCACAGCGGCTCACTCGCTGATTATGTGTCATTGTGATTCGTCGACGTGCGATTTTAAAATAAAGTTGAAATAACAGGTTTTTAATGATTTTGTAGTCTCAGTAATTTTCTGAGCCGACGCATGCGCTACCCAGTATGAATTCATAGTTGTAAACGATTTCTGCCTTTCACAAGGTAGTGCAGCGACAGTAATAAAATAAAGTGACCAAAACTAAAGTCGTTTGCGTCGTTTTTCTGATGTTGCATGCCAAAAATTATTAAAATCGGCCAATGTTTACAAAGTTATTTAAAACATAAAAGTCGCACGTTTTATGGCCCACATTGTAATGTAAGCCGAAGGCCAGAAAAATAGTTTAAGCTCTTAAGATGTAGGCCCTTAGGCCTACCGAAAAAAATAGGGCCTAGGCCTTACTTTGAGTTAAAGAACAAAAATATATTATGTTAACTATTATGAGTAAATCTAAAAAATAATTTGATTTGGGTAAGTAATTTGAAATTTTAAATTACATTACAATTTAATTTTTTTTAACTTTTATTAAATTACAAAGTAATTTATCATAAATTAAGCCTACAGATTACTAATTGAATTTAAATTAGAAACGTAGGCCTACGTGATTTAATTACACTACTGTCCATCTTTGGGTACAATCTGCAACTTTTTATTACAAATTTTCTATTGAGTTTACAATGAAAGAATTGCGAAAATCGGTCTGTTATAATTTGTAACTAAGTTGAACATTGGACACAGTAAAGCAATTCCAAAAGCATTGATGCGGTAGGTTATTTGAATGTAGTTTTGACGCGCCACAGGCAAACTAACAGCTGCATGATAAGTAACTTATTTTAGATAAAATAAATCTGTCGATTTCTGAAAAGGCTTATACGTGATACTGTATAGACTCCGTCTAGACTATAAGCAACTTACTGCAACTATACGAATTCACTTTAATATTAATCGGCATGATTACGGGCGTGCAGAGTGCATGTGCTTTGGTGCTGCTGCTAGACTATAGTCTGGACGCTTCGTTCGCTGCTTGTTTCTGCGTCTGTGCCTTAGTTCGACGCCACATACTGCGTCGGCGTGGTTTTTGTATTATCAGTGCGCCAAGATGACTTTTACTGTGACGAATTTTACGCGATTTTCTCTGCTGCTGGCAATTTTTCAGCTGCAAGCTGCAACATTTAGCAGGTACCGGTACACTATAATACAATAGGCATACTATACAGGCCTACTGCTACTGCCGTTGTTGCTACCGCAGACGAGCTGACGATTAGCCTACAAATTTCAAAACTAAATATCGAATATTTGCCATTGAAACTTCAGTCAAAACAACTTAATTTACCCTGTCTGGAAATTAAGAAGCGGTTGTATTTTCTATAAGTTTGACACGAAGAGCAAACAGCAGTGCCATACAAACTTGATCTAAATTTGATGAGTTTATGCCACAATTTTCTGCGCTCACCCAGAGAATTTTTATTTTCACTTGAAAGCTTACTCTACGGACCTCATTGTAAAGTACGAATGACCTCCAAATTCATTAGATTTTTACTCCTCGTGCGCTACGTTTGTAACGTAGCAAAGAGGAGTATATGAAATTAGTGTAATATTGAGAACCGACCGACTGACCTCCTTTCCTGCAAGAGCCTTCCTAGAAGAACTTCAAACAACCATATCTACAGGGTGCAGCAGAAAAAAGTAGCCCCCTAAAGTTTTTTGCTGTTTTCTCAGCAACCGTTTAGCATTTTAATCTGAAAATTTACCGATTTCTTTACTAAATTGTTCTACGGCTAAGTGCCAAGTAAAATTTGATTCCATTGAAAAATGACGAAGTTATAGATTTTTTAACATGACCGCTTACCGATTTTTCAGCGTGAAAAAATGTTCAAGCTACAACACCAGTTCAATAACATCGTTGAAACAAGTCA
>Ga0209671_1001352_pt1 | contig 20259 bp, 16 predicted proteins | sample WorMetHERISLAND2_2_FD_187401 | JGI IMG/M metagenome (GOLD analysis project Ga0209671, IMG submission 187401) | Marine gutless worms symbiont microbial communities from Max Planck institute for Marine Microbiology, Germany - Olavius geniculatus... | ecosystem: Host-associated > Annelida >...
ATTAAGTAACTCACCGATTTTGAATATCTTCATCTGTTTCGGAGATATTCGCCGCCGAACTTCGAAGTCGTCCGAAATCAGGCCAAATTTTGCATGTTTTTTGCCCCTGAAATTTTTTTGGGGTGCGCGCCCCAAAATTTTGGACCGGCATTATAAAATTCGGCCTAGTACTGACCATCGTGCAAAATTTCACGCTGGTCGGCCCACGCATCTTGGAGATTTCGCGAGTGGAAAAAAAATAATAAAAAAAAACATCAGGGGTAAAACTTAAGTCCGCTCCGCAAGCTATCGCTTTCGGGCGGACTAAAAAGTGATGATGACGACGCAGAACACAAGCTATGTAATCAAAGCTCACAAAGTGCAAACTGTGCCCGACATTATCATTATCATAGATTATAGTTTAAAAATGTCTCTTGTTAGGATTACACTTAACACAGTTTTGACTTCCAAACTGCTCACATACCTTAATAATATACCCTATATCCTCCACAGTGCGAAAAAAAAAATTTGAGAAAATAACCAAAAATAACATAAAAAATTAAGTCTTCACCAGATCGAGCATATGACAAAACCTGCTAACTGCAGTCAAATATTACTCACACAAGCACACGCACACATTACCTGTGCTTCTCATATGCCTTGTGTCTCTTGGCGAGGAGATCTGGAAACTCCGTCAGTTTCAGTTTGCGCTTCAATCGTCGGTCATCATCAGAGTTGGAGTCTGCGGGTTTATTATCTGCTTCGGCTTCACTCTCACTCGTTATCTCTTCATCATCAACAGCAGCAGCTGCAGCTGGCCTTTCAGCACTGCTTCTGGACAGACCACAAGATGCACCAGAAGTCAGTTCATACACCCAATGACGACACCAAGGCTGCAAAAAGGTTTTATAAAGCCCAATCCGGTAAATTTTATTGGGCCTTTTGTGCGAAACATGGGTTTTAATGAAACAATAAATACTATGAATGCCACTGTGAGTACTAATGTTGAGTTGTTGAGCTGGTCTGTGTGGAGCAATGAATGACAACGTGAGTACTATCAATGACACGATGAATATTATGAATGATAAGCTGCGTGAGTACTAACGTTGAGTTGCCGGGCTGTTCTGCCTGTAGCAAAGCCTTTGTGTCAGCATTTGATGCCAACATCGTAGTCTGAAGCAGCCACAAACTGTCCAGTAAACGCTTCAACAAGCTTCGCACTAAACACAACATACTTGTATTAACAACTGATATTCTACTATGAATGTTTATTTACCAAATGATATGAATAAACATTATTAAACAATAATGCAAGTATAGCCACAAGGAGAGAATAGCAGCAAGTCTTCCAGTGCACAGAAACAACCAATCACTGATGCCTATAGAGCCTCCTAGTCCTGAAAAAGAATCGGACAATGAAACAAATTCAAAGCAGGAAAGAAGAGAGGGGGATAGCAGTAAACACGTAAATTACACAAATTTACTACTCACACACATTTTGTACAACACATTATCAAAAGCAGGATATTTTCGGACAAATTCATTGCACTTCTGTCCAGAAGTTCCGACGTAGCAATAATCAGACAGCAGTGAAATATCCCGACCATGTAAAGATTCTCTAGACAGAGATCAGAGTGAGTATGACCTGTATACGAGGCCTGTCGAGCAGGTTCATCAGCTTGACTCATAAACATCTGCCAAGTGTCAGGCTGTGGCAGTTGGTTGACAATAACCAGCGCTTTCTGCAGGCTGATTCGCAGCCGTAACAACTCCTCCCACAACTCTGTTTGAACCCACAGAAACACTCACAATCACACGTACAATGTCATTGCTTTCTGTACCCTGACCGCCCCTCCCACAACTCTGTTTAAGCCCACACCTAAGAATGAGAACAATATTGGTATAGATATTGCCTAACATTGATATTTTCATTGGCTGTCATAAAATGCAGCCTGCGGTTTGCTACAATTCACAATATAAGTATTTGGGCTGCAGCTAGTACTGCCATTTAGGAGAATGAAGGTGTAGGGGTCCAAACTGGTACTACAACGTAGCAAGTGACCGGGCAACTGTATTTGCTTCCTGAGACAGCATTTCGATGATGTGTACAGTTTAGCCACAACACACATATTACACACAGACAAGACAAAACAACGTGCCATAAGCATGACCATTAGTACAATCTGCTAAAAACTAGCACAGTGTTGGAACATTATACTTCATTAGCGTAAACTGAAACAAAAGTTACATAACAGTAATAAGTAAAAAGTGGCTTACTGATTTGCTGAAGAGTAGATTTCCCCTTTTCCAGTTCACTGGCAACATCTGTCTCCGACACTTCACACAACAGATAACAAAAAAACATATTCTACTGCGCATGGCTCCAAAATAGAAAACCCAATTTTCTGAAAAGCCCAACCTGTTAGGTTTTATTGGATTTTTTAAAAGACCCAACTTAAACTTAGCTAAGTCTGCTAATAAGTTTGTTGGTTGATTAACGTCTTCCTCAGAGCATAGAATATCCAAGAATTTGCAAATTTATACTTTCAGATGTTCCAAAAAAAACTTAACCATAACAAAATATTTGATTATGATGAACAAGAAACAAATTGGATTAAGTTTAGGTGGGTTTTATTAGAGTCGGTTTTTAGTGGTTTTTTCCACCTGGGTCTCTCACCCTGATCACAACCAAAAACTACAGCAAAACAATCACAAACTAACAATGCAAAAACTTTAATAAATAACAACAGCAAACTATCAAACCTGCCACAAACAGCAGAAAAATCACACAAGCACACACATGTGCACACAAACTTGCACAATACCGTAAAATGTACAAAAGTGAAAAATGTAACGAGTCTATTCTACACTTCAGGGACTCACACAAGGCTACAAATTTTACCAAAAAAGCACAAAGTATGGTAAACCACCAAATATCCTACATCAAATATCAACACACACTTAGAAATGAAAATTCTGTATGACCAATTATTACTAGAAACTGTCAGAAATAAAAAAATTCACATTCAGTGCACTGTGATCTCTGAATGACCTACCTGTGTGAAATGCACTAGATGTAGCCTTATCATCTGCTGATACTTCAGTTAGTCCACTGATAAGACCTTCACTGTCTTTATCATCATCATCTTCATCACTACCGTGCTCTGAATCATCTGACTCTGGTTCTACGTCATCATCGGAACTAACCAGGTCACTTGCACTTTTATCGGACTGACCTTCTTCACGAAAACTACAAAACAAATCCTAACATAAAGAACTGCATCTGAAAACTATGGATTTCCAAACACAGAAAAAATTAGCGGTATACATTTAATGCCAAAAAGGCATCATGTATAGAAAGTAGTCATTCTGCACAATCATTTCAAAAAGTCAGTTTTCAAAAGTCAGATGAAAGTTTATAATACAGAAAGAGCACTCAGAGAGTGCAAACCTTGGCCAAATCTATGTCTTGTTATTTCCATTGTGCTCACCAGATGGCAGCATATATCATCGGCAGTGGTTTGCATACAGTCACTAGAATTATTGATGACTGATATAACATAGCACATTTTAAAATACGATTAATCTGACAACTGTGTTAAAAATGACACAATTTAATAACAAAAAAGTGATTAAGCTCCGTACTCATCAGTTTCTTGGTGCTGATCTGGCTTCATGTTGTTCTCAAAGACATCATTATCAGACTCATCACTGTCAGTCTCTGAACCAGAACTCCCCTCATCTGCACACATCATCCCAACACTGAAAAAACCGAGCTAAAAACCTAAGATTTTAAAAAACCTACCTGGTGGATTTTATTGTTTTTCTTCGGTTAAACCAGGGTTTCTGAAGAATCAAACTGATGCAATTTAAGGCTAGAATGAGAACTGCTACTCAGGAGATTATTAGTGCAAAAACTATAATTAGATAAGATTTGGAGTAGGTTTTTTGTTACGTTGTTTGACCCAACAAAACCCACTAGGTACAGAGTATGTGCCTGTGTCTCTCAAACACTGATATGATAAATTGCACACAAACTTATTAGTGTAAATTGTAATTATAAATGATCCTAGTATTAGATTACTATCACTACTGTCATCTATCAAAAACTTACGTATGAAAGTTACATTCTTCAACCCTTCCAACATTCTGCAGACGCATCAACGTTCTAACAAGATGCTCCATTTTAAGCCATTAAGACTTGCACCACTGTTTTTGCAGTCATTTAATAGAGCTCAACACAAAGTGAGATCAGAATAAAGTAAACATAACTGAACACATTTTTGTCATTTTACGCTAACTACATGTCAAGAAATACGTCACTACATAAAATGTATACTAAAATTAATCACTGCATAAAGTAAATCAAATACAACACCTGAAGCAGAAATCTGCTCTTCAATATCTTTTCTAGACACCTGTTTTCCAGCATAACGAAAATCACTTTCAGTAAGCAAGGGAGCCTGGCGTTTTATTCTGCCTACATCCAGCTCCTTGAAGTCATCATTTGTAGTCTGACGTCTATACAGCTGAGCGTATGTCTCTGCAAGCGAACAAACCACACTGAAATGGTTGTTATGCATAACACTTCTTCAATGCATAAATATCAAACTGTAAACCAGTGGACAAAAGTCCAAACAACATATAAAGCCTTTCACAACACTACTTCACGATACATGGTGCCAGCAGCACTGGCTGTAATCTGCCAGGGAAATGGCCATGGCCAAGGGAGATGGCTGTGGCCACTGCACTCTACTGGCACCTTACCTGTTATTGGTGTTGTTATGGTTATCGAGATCCACACCGGAACTGCGGTTTTTAGCAATATCGAACCTCTCAAAACCGCGCTTTTGTGCTCTCTAATGACGGTTTCGGTTTTATGATTTCCAAACGGCGCAGCTCAAGCATCTAGACTGCCGTGAACGTTAAACAGCATGCCACGGCGAAACAACCGTGTCGCTTCTCTGGCTGCCGGCATTATCGTCCAGATCAAACTGAGATCGCTTGCGGCGTTGCATCTAGTATATGAAAGGGAAGAGGTGGAGGCTTAGAATGATTGAATGAAAGAGTGTAGGAAAGCAGTCAAGCGTCCGTAAGTTACTAATTAACATCAGACAGTGAAGTGGCATTTTACAACCGCAGAGTTGCTGGTGATGCAAGGGAGATGGCGTGACCGGTTACGAAATATTTATTGCAACAAAGATTATATGATGATTCGTACCACGTCGCGGGGTGGGAATGGGTAGCGGGCCATATGTGAAAGAGTAGATCATGTTTAAAGCTGCAGCTTCTTCTTATCACTCAGATGATAACAAAATGGAAGAGATAGACAGGAAATGTTCATGAAGCAAAATTTTTGTAACCAATGTACGCTAAAATACGTTTGCAAACTCGGCTATGTTTAGTGAAAAAAAATCCTGCAGATCTGGTACCGCGGACTTACGCGTCCGCAGACCGCACACCTCTGATGTTTTACACTAACTGCTGCATATCTCGAGTTGAGCGATAATACAGATTCACGAGGGACATAAAATACCGTCATATATATCTTCAAGATCCTCTCCAGGCTTTACTCGTAGTGTGTTAAACAATTCGCCAACAGCAACATCCATAATTTAAACATTAAGTATTGGAAATACAAATAACTGCAAAAAAAATCAACGACTCAATAATTGTAAACAAAGTCAGGTGATCACATTAAATTTTCTCGGGTTGTTTAATTCATCAATGGATTGCAAAAAGCACATAAATATTTATAATGTCCATGTCAAAGCATTGAACTTTGTGACGTCATAATACATTTTTGCAATTAATCGCTTTTTCTTTGCGTTGTTTAGTTTAATTTTTCGACTTATCACAAATTTTAATATTTTAACATAAACATCATCGGTGCAATCAATCGATGAATAAAGTAAACAACGCGTTGTCTGTGAATCATACCTACAAATGAATCATACCTCAATTGTACCCAAATAGTTCATTTTTATCAAGGGATGTGCATCGAAGTAGACAAAAAAATCTTGTCGCTTAAGTAAGGTACTATCCATTATTGTCGCCAAACGCGTTAAAATATAAATTTAGAATTAAATTTGCAATTTAAGATTGGGTGATCAAAGTCTACAGCACTGGTTTGTATGTATGTTCAGCGTTGCTTTCAAGAATGCTTTTAGTTCAAACCCCCAATGTGGAACTGGTTTGGTCCGATTAGACGTAAACATCGTCAAAGTGTGACTTGTTATTATGTCGTTTTCGCATTTTATGTTTGAATGGTGAACATTAGTGGTTAACATGTATGAAAAACAAACTATAAGCTTTATTTGACGCATTCGCGCTGTCACATTACAACGATTCATCACCAAGACAATTCGGTAACCGGAACTTTCTCACCCGCGAACTTTCACATGGAAATATTGCCCCCCCCCCGTTCCAAAATTGCTGTTAGCGTAATACTGTGATAGTGTAAAATAATCGTTGTGCAATGGGTGGAGAAAAATTGGAACAAAGCGATTTTTGTTGCAAACGACAGTTTAATTAGTGTAGATTATTGGCTTAAAAATCCACCGTTATCTGTTTTCGGGTTAACGAGTTATTTTGATACAGTGGTAGTGAGCGATAGTATAAGTAATGTGCAGTGCAATATCTTGTTTACCTTTGATTCAGCAAGGCAAAGTCGTCGTTAAATAGTGCTGTTGATGTTGTCCAGGAATATTATAATAATACGGACGTTAATATAACTTATACAGGTATTATTGGCGCCCAATATGTGAAAGGGCACTATTGGTAACTATATACTTGTACAAGTACAGGTAGTAGACTTATCTCTCAGATTCTAATAGGTAGAGATGCTGGCTTATAGTAGAGAATTTTCTTGAAATATGCAAAACTTTCTAAGGCAAAATATGCGGGAAAATATGCAGAACTTGGTGAAATATGTGGCACATATATGCTGCATGTGCCACATATATGCCGGCATATGCAACTTCGAGTGACGGAGAATCATAATCATGATCGTTAATAGGCCTATTTTGCCGCTGACAGAGACAAGCATTGCTGCACTGTACCACATATATCGTGTTCACTTGCAGGTTGTACAATGGCAAACCCTTCTTGCATTTGAAAAGAACCCTGAGGACTGGGCATGGACGATCATTGATGGACGATACACGCCAATAAGGACTGCCACAAACCCAGCTCTAACAAGACCTACTTGAGGTTATCAAGTGCAGGTGCAAGATAGTAACTGACAAGTGGCATCCATGTACGTCAAACCTGTGCACATGTGTAAAGAATGCTTTGCCTTGCCTGGCTGCATGTGAAAATTGCAGTGGTGAACTGCGTGAAAACAGGAAAGCCGATGTAATTAGCAGTACATTTCCTGATCTTGTGAACTAACACCAAATCGACGAAGACTGTGGCGAATTGCAGCTGAAAGAACTGCATCAAAAGGAATGTGTCATACCAAACGTTCCTTGGATCGAGGAAGAGTTGGTTGAGTCTGAAGTATTGTAGTCCTCCTATGTGACCTCTTTCTTTTACTTTCACGTTCTCTTTTCAGCAACGGATACTTCCGCACGATACACTGGCCCACAGTGTCATTGTCAGCACAAGACCATATCCGTATCTGAACAGTGCTCATATTTGTGCTGTATTGCAGGAAGATGGCTAAACGTGTGGCTGACACATATTTGACAGATCAGAATTGGGACAAGGAACAGCCTGAAGAGCAGGTGAAATGTTTTTTGTTGTTCAGAAATTGTCTGCGTGTATGCTGCTTTGCGAACATGTTATGGGTGTTTCCAGCTTGCTGATTGGATCCTGTGATTGGCAAGCAGGGATTTCTAGTTTTTGCATGGAAGAGATGGGGTCTTCAAGCACTGTCTTTAACCACAAGGACAGCTTGAGGACAAAAATTGTGGCCAGGGGCTCGAAAAAGTCTGGCTTTTTACGCGTGTAAGCAGCTACTGCTTTCAGCGCGTCTTAGCCATCGCAATTCTGTCCATCCAACTGTCTGTCTGTCTGTCACACGAGTGGATCAGTCAAAAATGGTGCAAGATATGATCACCAAATCTTCACCATCGGCTGCCTGGAAGACTCTAGTTTCAGGAACCGTAAAGCTTTTCCATAAATTCGAAGGGGGTCACCTTGAACGAGGGCGCTAAATGAAAGGGGGTGGGCAGAATTTGCAATTTTTGGCCAATAAGTCGCTATATCTTAGTAACAGTGAGAGATAAGGCCTAGGTACTATTAATCACTAATAGGAAGTCGTACACTGGCTCTTGATATGCGCCGAATTCAGTGACCTTAAATACCTTGAACGGCAAAATAGGAGTTTTATGGATTTTTTTGGCGATTTCGGGCTGCCACACAAGTCTATATCATTAACAAGGTGGCGCCACGGAACTATCATTATGCGATCCAGATAGAGAATTTGGTATTTGTGTATTAACTTAGCGTGAACACCCCAATTTTCAGCTAAACTACTGAACCGGAACTGCTATAGGCTTTCGCACGTCTTGTGAGCTTTAGCTCAAATTTTTTGTTTTTTTGATGCTATGGCCTTTAGGCTGCATTCACATAAACACGAGTACGAGTTCAGCGCTGTACGGGTTCCCATATATGAGTTCCAGCAAACGCGAGTTTGCATGTATTTCACTGGCAGATTGATGGTCGTTCACATACATACGAGTACGGGTTACCTGTGAATTTCACTCGTACGAGTAGTTTCTGTGCAGGTCATGTTTTTATCTAACTCGTAGAAAGTAAACTACTCGTAAATAGCAATTTTATAATTTATAAAAACCGTGGCACATATTTGACGTCATAATTGACGTCATCGTAAAATTGTTCATCGTTAGAGATGTGCCATTTGTAAAAATAGTAACTTTGTAGTTGAATATTGTTGTTTTGATGGCAAAGCATTTCCTTGATTCGATTTCACTGCGAATTTTCGATATGGCCGACATGTGTTGACTTATGTGCTTGTACAAGTGACCATGAACGCTCCACTCGTACAAGTGAAGCTTCTATGGGCCATAAATGAAAACCCGGACCCATACTTGTATTCGTACTTATGTCTATGTGAACGCAGCCTTAGTCATTTATAATGAATGTGTCTTCTGGTTTTGTCGATTATATCTATTGTTACCACAGGTTCTTGAAAGTCTTTGAGAAAAATTTCTGGTTTTTTTTCGACCTAGAAAGTCCCTGGAAGCTGATTAGCTTCTGGAAATTTTTGGGATTTGATGGAAGAGGGTGTTGAAAGACCTTGAATTTTCATTGTTCAAAATCGTAGAGACCATTATGTGAGTATTATTTTTTAATATGATGTGTGAAGCATTTAACATGACATGGTAAAATATTGCAAAATCGGTCCAGAATATGAAAAAGTATTTGAAAGTTCTTGATTTTTTTGGCCCAAAACTGGCCACCCTGTTTGTACACTGGCATTTATTCATTTTTGTGATACAATACTGATATGATGCTTCAATAAATTGTGTTGAGGCTGGCACATTTACTGCTGCCAGTGAGAATGTGCTGCAGAATCGTACAATAATCAAGGCAAAGAGAAGATGTAATGTGAGTTGATCAATACATGTGTTTTTTGCTTCTTCTGTATTTGATACATTCTGTGGTGTATTACTAAAGTTTTGTTTGGAAGTACGCCTCCTCTCTTTGTTTCTCCTTCCCTTAGAAGTAGACTTTTTAATTATTTGGGGGTTTAGCAGAGTGCTCTAAACTCCCCCATTAGGGTCTGGGGTGGAGCCTCAGCTGTAAATGTATATTTTGGAGCATTATTGCACCCCAGAAATTGCATCAAGTGACATCGAGTTTTGTATTATATTTTTATTTTAGATGTTCCAAACTAAGGGGAATCCACCGAAAATATTTGGAGGAACCCTGCTCTCCTGTGTTTCCCCCTGTCTAGACCATTGTTGTCATCATTTTTCTTTTGGACAGTGTTAGTTGATGCCTGCATTACTTGTTAGGAAATTGACTAGGCTATATGTGTGCATTCCCCCAACCCAAATTTTTTCTCTAGCCGAAAAGCTATGGCCGCTACATGCACCAAATTTTGGCCACTGTAATGGACATCAAGGGCTGGTCACTGGTGAAATTTTAGGCGAACACATCAAAGGGATTTTGAGAGGGCATGAGGGGAAAATTTTTCTTTGACCCCTCATATCTTTCTGATTGGGCAAGCTGGAGCACTGAAATTTTTTCCCCAAAGGGCCTTTGAGGAGGGCGTGTCCCAGCAAAATTTTAGCCCTTTCAATTGAACAAGAGACGAGGGGGTGACTGTTAAGTAATTTTCCAAAATTTTGTGGGTCGATTTCGGTTGACATCAGATTTTGGAAATTATGGGTTGGATCAATCTGATTCGTTCACCAAGTTGTCGGAGAGTAGCCCCCACTTATCATGCGGGGGTACAATTTTTCAAACTTTTATCCATTTCTCAGAAGTTGCCCCATAAAGTTGACTAAATTTTTTTGACATTTTGTGACAATAATTGAAAAAATTTTCCCAAAAAATTTACAAGCGGCCCAAAATTTTTTGTTGCGGAACATTGTAGACTAGGTAACCCTGAATGTAATGTGTGACACAATTAAACCATGGGCGTTAGGGGTTTGGGGTCGCCGGCTCCCAAAATGTGGCATAAAAATCATCCATTTTGTGTGCAATGTTTGCCGTTGTATATCTCGCTTATTTTTCGACTGATTGGTGCGATTTTTTCACTGTCTGGTAGGCGTCACCCAGCGTTTTGCAATGCCCCATCACGATCCCGCTTTGCGCTTACGGTTTTTGGCTCAGTGCCAAAAAACAAAATCACATTACCCCCAATATTGCGGTTATTCACGCGTGGTAATGCACTGTTTTTTTCACCGCACGGTAGGCCTTGCCGGGGGCCAGGCCACGCCCCATCGCGATCCCACTTTGTGCTTATGGTTTTTGGCTTAATGCCAAAAAATGAACATTACATTATTGTCGATGTCGCGGTTGTTTTCACGCGGTAATGCATGGTTTGTTTACCACCTGGTCGGCCTAGCCGAATGCCGTGCGACCTCGCATTGTGATTTCGATTTCTGCTTTCGATTTTTTAGCTACAGACTACCAGATTTTTGGGGATTGGCGTTAAAGCCCTCCTTTTTGACTCCGAACCTGCTGAGTCTTGTAATTGTATTGTAGATGTAAACCGTGGCATATCTAGACGTATATTAGAGAAGGGAGGGTGTGGGTGTGTGTGAATTGGATCTAACTGACATATTATGTTATACAGAATCTGTGGGTGGTGGATGTGTAGGTGAGTACTGATGAGAATGGTGGCACTGGCGGTGATGTGGGTGCATTCAGTGGTGCGGGTGCGTTCAAGTCATTTACTGGTCTAACAGGAAGCAGCAGTGTTGGTGTGATGATGTCAGCGGAGGATGCCACGTCATTCCAGTTCTGTTCACCCATTGCATCAGCTGCCGACACTGCACAGAAACGGTGATTAGAATCTGCTGTCTAGTTAACCAGGGTGGCCTGCGGTTTTCTAGAGTCCTTGAAAAAATTTTTTCCAGGACCTGTAAAGTTTTTGAAAACCAAATAAGGTACTGAATGTTTTGGAATTTGGTGGAAGGGGGTATTGAAAGTATTTGAATTTCAGTTTTTCAAAAACATTATGACTGACTGTGATGTCAGAGTTATTTTTATATCTATGCCAGAATCGTTTATTGTGATGTGGTAAAATATCACAGGAATAGATCTGGAAATGGTACTTAAAGTTTTTGAAAAGTCCTTGAATTTTTTGCCCCATAACTATGACCAGCCTGGTTCATGCTGGTTCTTTATTGTGATCAAACATCTGAGTGGTCATCAAGTGACAAAGTTATGTAAGCTTGTAGACATTAGTTAGCAGTCATGCAAACAAGGACCAGAGTTATTTGGCAAAAAATGGAATCACTGCCACCTGTATCCTTGTGGCAGACCGACAGACAGATGGATCATGCTACTAAGAAATTATAACAATAGGTGCAAAATTGCTTGCACTGCAAGAGTGATTCCATCTGAAAGCCAAGATGATGTAAAGGCGTGAATGTTAGAGAATTAAGTCCATTGCTTAAGTCACCAAGTTACTGCTTCTGTATGAGTATGTGCTAACTGTGTTAAGCTGTTAACGTCGTCTGGTATCATTCCTACCTTATTGCAAATAAATGATAAGTAAAGTTGTTAGTGATTACATTAATGTTTGTTGTAGCATGGAGATGAGCACACTCAACAAGCATCTGATGGAGCATGTGTCGAAGAAAGTCTATGAAGATATGTCGTGCAACCTGGTGCCAGTGCTTGAAGACTACCGATGCCACGTCGCTGACATTTCAGCAAAATACAGCAACCAAACTGACACAACACAGACGAGTGCAAAGCCCACTTCAGCTGAGCCTCCATCCATCAAGGGTTATTATTATTATTATTATACTTACATTCATATTTACATAGCGCTGTATGCAGAGCTCCAGAAGCGCTATAACTAACTGTAACCCTATTACCACAGTAATCTTGCTTTCTTCGTTTCTTTCTGTCATTTTCGTTTGAGTTTGTTGAAGCTTCAACAAGTTGGAGACTCGTGATCAGTGGTGGCTGTGGAAGGTGGTCGTGCCAGCAGTGCTGGGTGTGTGAAACAGAAATGTCCAGCGGCAGCACTGCATAGTGCTGATTAAAATCGAGATGTCCAGTCTGCATAGGTTTAACGTTTAGGCTCTATCCAGCACAGATTAACATGATGAACACAATCTGCATCTCGGATCTCAGTGTGTGTTTGTACACATTTCTTCACAGTGTGGTCTGTTTATTTGTCTGTCGCGTTGTTCACCTTTCAGAGCTGACTCTACTTACAGCTTCAGATTAGCCAGACAGCACATGTTAGCACTTTAAAGGCGTGTTCAAAGCGACAGAAATGAAATGCATGGAACTGAAATTCACTGGCCAGTTCACTGCAGTTTGATTCAGTTTTTTTGTGTTTAAAGGCCAATTTACACCATTACATGTAACTGTTATAAAGTGCTAATTGGCTTCATCAAATGTCAATTCGTTGATATTTATTAATCTTCCTGTTGCTAGTATGTCTATATACTGTAAAATAAGTTTCAAAGTGGACAAATTACATGTAAATGTGACATCATAAACAAAGTGACGTATTTTATATCGCATCCATGAAAATTTGACACCAGGAGCATCAATGTATGTCAATGAGGCGCCAAGAGACCTCACTTGCATTTCGAGATGTTGCTGTTATTTTGGAAGTCTAGGCCGAACGTATGCCCTTTCCATTGCAGTAATCGCTGACAGCGTGTGATTTCCGGTTTTGAAATGCAAGCGAGTTTCTCTCCCTGAGCGCATGCTGCCTTGATGCCCCGCCATTGAACTTTTTCGCACGCTGTCAACAAAGCGATCTGAGCATGATATCATTATTTGGGTTCGCACAAAATATTTTTATCAAAATTAATTCTAAGTGATGTTTTTATTCTAGTTCATCAGAATATTATTAATTAGTGTTACATTCTACACTTATTTATGCAACGTCGTTTTTTGTCTGACTACGTCTTTAAAGCGAGTTCAGTTCGGTTCATTTTTGTTTCTTTGAACACATATTAACCAGTCAACACATGGGCCAGCGTCAGTCCAGATTCACTTTTATCGGAGGGGGGGTGAAATTTATTTGGAAGCAAATTGACATATGTGTAGAGACTTACTCACATAGGACTCTGAGGCTTAAAGGGCTAATGGTCAAGGTTGAAGGCCGATAGTGGGGGTGGGGTTATTGAAGAGGCGGCAAAATAATGTTGGGGTGTGGTACCGATTCTTATTTTGATGGTTGCTATTTCGCAGAACATTCACGCTGACAAATGTTACATTGCAGCATGTCTGCAGTTTTCGGAATAACTCTGCCATAGCCAAAGATGCAACTTATCCATATTTTTAATCCTGTTGCGAATTCTAATGTTTCGTATATGTCAGTATCAGCTCTGTTGGAATAGGAACTGCCCCCCCATTGGAACAGTCATAGTCAAGTTATTTTTCATAGTCAAGTTATGGTTGTTGTCTGTTGAACTAGGTGCAGCTGTTCCACTGACTGAGTTGTTCAAGAAGTCGTCAAGCTCGTGGGACTGCAGTACATGCTTGGTCAATAACATGAGCACGGCTTCAGTGTGTGTCGCCTGTGCATCTCCTAGGCCAAATCAGGTTTTTTTTCAGCTGATTGTAAAGTGAAAGAATATTTCTCATAGTCAGCATGGTCCTCTCACAGCTTTGTGACCATAGGGTTGGCTAGACTTTTCACACTAGTGCTTTTACCTACTGGTGATTAGGCTGGTACTAAATTGCTGTCAGAGGTGTTTGTGAAAAATTGGCCAGAGTTGTTACCTGATAGTGGAATAGTGGAGAGTCAAACTAGTGACCTTGCAATCGTTAGTTCGACACACTAATCATCAGACTACAAAGCCAGTAAGCCACATTTTCCTCACCTTTACAGTTTGCCAGACGACTGTTTTTGTGTGTCATGTCAGTACATATATAATTTATTCTGAGATGGTGGAAATTTACTTCTGGTGGACAGCATGAGCTATTTGCCACTTGTGAATGCTGTCGGCAAAGTCTCTGTGGCATGAAGTCAGGATGGGTCGTCTCTATCTCAGAGTCAGCTAAGTTTCAGTTCTGTTGTTTGGGTATTTCCCTGTCATGTTTTCGTTCACGTCATTGTATGGTATCATAAACCCTGCAATGAGTGTTTGTCCATTTTTCTCAAAAGGTATAAAGTTGTAGCAGTGTTGCATGAAACTGTTTCTATGTCTTATGTGTGGATACAGCCTCATGCTGGCAGTGCTGCTGCAGCTAGCAAGAACAATGGCAAACTGGCAGGTATTAACTTTACTGCTTTAGCATGTGTTTTGCACAAAGCATAAACTGGCATGTCAGTAGTAATAATAGTAATAATATAGCTTGTATAGTGCCCGTATGTCAGAAAAACTTGAGATTCGCTGTGGCTTGTTCTTGCAGTCATAAACAGCACGTGCTGAGTCACATCAAGTAGCCATTTATTATTATACTAGCAAACATACCGCCACTCCAATCAGTCTGCTGGTTAAGTACATTTCTTGATCTGCTGAGGATAGCAGCCTGAGATGACCTGAATACACAGCAGGTTAGAAACTTGCTCAAAGTGGCTTGCAAATTACTCAAATGAAATTCAGATTTGACATTTGCAACCCAAAAATTACGAGTCTGATACTTGTCCACTGGACCGCTGCACCTACATTGACACAAGTTGTTTTTTACGTGGCAAGGGCAGAATGCAAAACATCATATCTACAGTACAGTTGTCTATGGCAAAACATCTTAAATACAGACTACAAAGTTTTTTTAAAATGCTGTGTAAATATTTATTTCGTTACATGATGAAGTATAGCAGGCAAATCTGTACATTATTTATTAACAAACTTTACAAGAACTAATAAAAACATTGGTGGAAAAAAAGTTTGAAAAATGCATCGCGCAGAAAGTTACTTTTGCTCTTCTTGAAATGTCATTGACAACAGAAAGAAAGTTCTGCCATTCTGCACTTGATGGCTGATTGTGTTGTGGTTGAGAATGGTCATGAGACGCCGTGCGCTTTCCATGGTAGATGGTTTGCTGTAGATGGCGATGGGCAGGTGCCACTGAGCACATTGTTTCAGAAGTCATCCGAGACCTGGGAATGTCTGACGTGCCTCGTCACTAACAAGAACTCTGACGCTGTCTGTGTTGCGTGCTCTTGCACTAAACCAGCCGCTGGCCCCAGCGTTACACCAGTATGTGTTGATTTCATGACTTGAGTAATAGAAGAAGAAGAAGTTATTACTTGAGTAATGCCAGACATAGTATTCAGTAGAAGAAGAAGATTTTGCATAGACTGCTATGTCTAATTGTCTATTTCTTATCTAGTTTTTCGGTGCTTTGCAAGGGTTGAACCAAATTAAGCTAGCATACAGCCCAAGTCCGTTGAGTGGTTAGTTCTATTAGCAGCCAGGACCTTTAACTGACTGTTTCAGTATGCCAGCAGTCCTCTTAACAGAGCCTAACAGAACTCACTGTTTTTACGCGTGACAGCAAGTACTGCTATAGCACGTCTTAGCCATCGCATTTCTGTCCGTTTGTCTGTTCGTTCGTTTGTCACGTGGGTGGATCAATCAAAAATGTTGCAAGCTAGGATCACAAAATCTTCACCGTTGGCTGTCCGGAAGACTCTAGTTTCAGGAACCGTAAAGCTTTTCTATAAATTCGAAGGGGGTTACCCTAAACAAAGGCGCTAAATGAGAGGAGGGTGGGAAAAATTTGCAATTTTTAGCCAATAACTAGCTGTATCTAAGAAACGGTGCGAGTTAGGGCCTAAGTTACTATTAATCGCTAATAGGAAGTCGTACATTGTCGTACACTGGCTGTACACTGTCCACCCCCCCTCTCATTTAGCGCTTTCGTTCGGGGTGACCCCCTTCGAATTTATGGAAAAGCTTCACGGTTCTTGAAACTAGAGTCTTCCAGGCAGCAGATGGTGAAGATTTGATGATCTTAGCTTGCACCATTTTTGACTGATCCACCCGTATGACGGACAGACAGATGGTCATACAGAATTGCGATGGCTAAGACGCGCTGAAAGCAGTAGCTACTTTAGTGCATAAAATGGAAGTAATTAGCTCAAATCTTCCACAGTATTTTTGAATGTCAAGAAAAACTTGTAAACTGTAAAGTTTCCAGGTCTTTCTTGCAACAGTATGCTCTGGCCAGTGTAGGGTACCATATAATGTATAGTTAGATCTTTGTTATGTGTATGGTTTTGTTAAAACAATGAAATGTGTTTTCAGTACATAAATATTCTGTATGTTTCTGTGTCTGTCTGTCTCTGTCTGTTGTTACCAAACTATTCTTTGATGAATAAAGATTGATATATAAATAACTAGAAAAGCATTTGGAGAGTGCTTTGCCATCACCATGTCAGTTTTACCGTTGCATTTGCGTACTGGCAGCATTATATTTGGCGGAGTTTTTTCTTTTTTGGCAGGGGTGATGTATTCTCCTATTCTATCCTGGATCCAGATGCTAATCCGGATCATTACCAATATCTAATCACCACTAAGTTGGGTTAAGTCTAACTTTCCCTGAAAATTTCACCTAAATGCACCTCTAACTCTTTTTGTAATCTTGCTAACAAACATATAGACAAACGGATAAACAAACAACATGTATAATGTAACCTCTTTTGCGAAGGTAAAGATAGCCGTACATTTGTGCATTTGCTGTGCAGGTTTCTGAACAGTCAACAACGACCAGTGGTTCAGTTCCATTCGGCGCTGGCAGCGGATTTAAGTTTTCATTCGGTACTACAGTGCAAAGCACTAATACCGGCTTCACTGGTGACAAGCTTAATGTTTCCGATTGTTTTTATTACTGTGTGGCTACAGTCAGTCAGACTCACTGGTTCTGTTTGCTAAGGCCTAAAAATATTTGTGTGCGTTAGGTTGCAGCCGGTGAAAAAGTAGAGATAGGGGTGGAAATTTATTTTTGTGCCGTGACATTTCCTGTAATATTACACAGCAACTCAAAGACAAATTGGCACACTAAATAGAAACCAGAAGCATACAGTTTTCAACAAACATTTAAAGACAGACTAAAAATTGCACTAATATTTTGAAGGTTTAATAAAAATTTTCATAACACAGGTTTTTCTAGGGACAGATGGCAACCTTAAGCATAACAACTGTTTTTAGACCTAAGTAATAACACTGCAATAATTCAATGCAGTTGGACACATTTGTAAAAAAACGTTCTGCTGCATTAATTTCCATAAGTTTTATTTTAGTAGTCTGGTCACGCTGGATAAATTGATTAAAGTATGGGAAAATTAACCCATTAAAGAACAATATTTGCCGTACTACATTTATGACTGTATCTTCCCTCCCACGTTGGTTTATTTTTATTTGCAAACTTCTGGTTATTATTATGTGCAATAGACTAAGCTATGATAGTTTGTGCGTACATTATGCTGATGATGTTATAAAGTAAATGCATAATAGCTGCAACAGCATCTAGTGCTATTGGTCAGTTTGGCTAGGTTGTGGACAGTAGTAAGCAGTGATTAAGTATTAGACAGTTATCGGGGTGCACTACACTCTGATATTGTGAAGTCATGTTGTTATGTGATGGAATTTAAATTTTTAATTTTTCAGGATAGGGAAATCATGTAATAAGGCCTAGGTCCTGGAGAGTCATGGGAAAAAACCAAATTGTTGTCACATTTTTTACCCATGTATGTAGGACACACACACATGTTTTCGGTCTTTGCATAGAATAATAATTGTCTGCTGTCAGACACGATTAACTACGAATTCTATGTATTTACAGTTGTTAGTTGAAAATTTTTAAGACATGTTAGCCTCATGTAAACTAAGTGATTGATTTAGTAAATGAGTATAGAAATATGACTTGTTTGATTTATCAGTTTTGGAAAGTCATTAAAACTACTTTCAGTGTTCTGTGTGTACCCTTACTTGTGAAGTTTTAGGCCTTTGTAAAGCTAAACTTTGTAAAGTTTAGCTTTCGTTATTCATTTGAAGAGTTTCTACACGTCCTGTCAATAAAAAACACCCTTATTGTTTCGTTCATAATTAAGTTCAATGACAATAAACTTTCGCAACATTTTAGCAGCTGCAGCAGTGTAGCTGAAATGATACTAAATCAAAATATCTGAACCAAAAAAATTTCACTAGCGATTAAGCAAGAAATGTAACTTCATACCTTCCCAAGTTGTTTAGGGGCGACGTGAACAGTTGTTGTTTGACAGTGAACCATCATACCTAGGGTGCTTTTCTGGCTTTTCAAGTTAACTGATAGTTAGCTAATCATAAGTTTGCATCACAAACGGTTACTTTGTTGCAGGCTTTAGTTTCAGGCCGCCAGCAACATGCGGCATAGCACCAACGTTTGGTTTCAGTTCACCCCCGCTGACAGTTTCATCTGCTGGTGCTACATCATCTTCTGCTGCGGCCGGCACAAGTGCTCAGAGTAGTCAGGCATCAAGCGGCTTTACATTCAGCAATCCTTTCCAGTTTGGAGGTTCAGTCAAGTTTGGCACAGGGACTTTTTCTTTCGGAGACACCTCGTCTGGTTTCAGCTTCAAGCCGCCTCCACAGCTGTCTGTCACTGAAAACAAAGGTAATGGTAAAGAATATTTAATCCTATCCCAGATTCCAATGCTGATCTGGATCTTTGGATCATGAGTACTTGAGCTGATGGTGTTTGATTGATAAAATTGGCTGGTTTCATTAGCCGATACAAAGCCGTCATGTGACTTGCAGAAATCTGCGGACGAAATTGGTCGATTTTTTCATCCAAAATAGAACTTGTTTTAATCTTGGTAATGAAATCTGCCGATTTTTATACAGGCAGTAGTGGGTAGAGATTGTCTGTGTATACAAGGTGTGCCAAAAAAATTGGACCTGTTTGAGCATTGATATACAAAGAATATTTAAATGTACTGCTGTGCAAATTCTGTGCTTCTTCTGTACAACATTCTGAAACTTTTGTCGTGTCACTCTCCACTGCTAGCCGTCGCTGATATATCAATGATCAAACAGGTCTGGTGTTTTTGGTCCACTCTGCGTAATCATAGAAACATCCAGCAGCTCAGCGTAAATAGCACATTAATGTTTGGACTGAAAGCACTTGAGCTGTTGAATCAACCATTATTGTAGTTATATTGCTCAGCGTTTGGTCGGGTATGAAAGCTTCTCAGGCTGTCATAGCGTGCATTGTTGTTGTTAAAACTTATGAGCACTGACATTTGTTTGTGAGCAGAAGAAGGTCAAGGTGAGGACGAGGCGGAGTACGTGCCACAGAAGGCAGAGTCGGTGAAACACGAAGAGGAAGGCTCCTTTTACTCAGTCAGGTGCTACGTTAATGACAGTTGTAAGAATAGGAATATAGGAATAGTAACATCAAATGTAAAATGTAAATTTATATAGTGCATTATTGTAAAAACCACTAATGCGCTGCACACACTAATACTGTGAGAATAAAAACTTCTTCAGCGACTGTCTGAAGGTGTCAACAGAACACTCCGGATTACGAAGGTCGTTTAGCGAGTTCCAGACAGTCGGGTTGGCTACAAAAAAGTCCGACGGTTGAATGTCCTCAGTCAGTGACATGGCACAGAAAGTTGGCGACTGCTAGTCGAATGCAGATGCTGTTGGAAACCTCCAGGATATTTACTAC
>Ga0209671_1001353_pt1 | contig 20259 bp, 14 predicted proteins | sample WorMetHERISLAND2_2_FD_187401 | JGI IMG/M metagenome (GOLD analysis project Ga0209671, IMG submission 187401) | Marine gutless worms symbiont microbial communities from Max Planck institute for Marine Microbiology, Germany - Olavius geniculatus... | ecosystem: Host-associated > Annelida >...
TATGTGCATTTTGTTCTGTTATTAAGCGTCATGAACTATTACCGATCGCTATTTGAAGCAATATGACTCGTATTCGCCAGGTGGCGCCACTGTTGCACATAATTAATTTCAATAACTTATGTTTTCTTGTTGAGAATGAAACGACCTTGATTTCTGCAAAAAATCGTGTAGATCTAAGCAGTATTTCTGAAGTTAGAAGCTATATAACAGAGTGGCCCCGTTTTTTTTGGGCCACCCTGTATGTGCGCACTCTGCGTCACATGATAGCATCGCCGAAAATTCACCAAACCCTAATTTTGAAAGTCTGTGAACGTTCAGAGTCATCTATATTGATACATCGAAAAAGTTCGTCAGCGGTGCTTGTTATGACTAGCCGCAAGTCTGTGCCTATCTACAACCGTTTTTACGCTAAACGTGTCAATAGCAGTAAAATAACGACATTTTAGAAGGCACCGTCTTTGACACCCCCGTTCGAAGAGAATCTCTTTACCCAGAGACACAAGATTTGTTCGCAAAAAACTAGACACACTTAACTATCTTATGGTGTAAACCCCAGTTCTCTATTTCATATGGGCTTGAATCGGCACCGGGTCGTGACAGACGAACGGACGGACAGAAATACGACAGCAGTGCTAATAATACGTGCTTAGCTCATAGTGCATCGCGCTTAAAAAGTGGACTTCCTTGCATTGGAACGAATATCCAGATGCCTGAATCAAGACTGGACAAAGCATGGTCAAGTCAGCCAGTTCGTTTTTGCTCTAAAGAAAAAATCCGTTTCTGATCATCGAGATCTGAACATAGAGGACACTACGTCCTGCGTACAGAATTTTTGATAATAATAATGACAGATGAGTTAATGAGACATCGGACGCGCACCTGTCGCGGTACCACGTGACCTGGTCGTCAGCGCTGTGTTCACCCTGTCGACACGTCAGTGTCAGTCTTTCATGTACAGTTGCCGTCACCGGAGACGAAACATAATCCTCCAGTTCGACCATCTCATCAGCATCGTCTGATAACACGCCCAACGAATTCCAAATTACAACAAAATCTTCCATAATTATTTTCCAAGGCTAAATGTTATCAAACAAAGAAAACGTTTCTGGTTATGACGAAGCGAATATCGCACGACGATGTCTTACACATGCACATAGACAATACAGCCGCATCCTCTGCTGGCTTTGCGATTGCGATTTGTAATAGCTCCTTCCCGTGTCAATAATTCATCTACCTACAATTTTTGCATTATACTGACCACAAGTGGACAGAGGAAGCGACACAGATGCATGCTATGGAAGACGAGTTAGAGCAAGAACAGTAAGATGAGAAAAATTTGACACGAAGAACTTGAACTTACTTTAACATCAGGTGATCAATATTTTTTACCTTTTAGTCATCTTTAATGTTTATGTTTCATGTTTGTACGTTATTTCAAATTTTGTCTCATCTTATTCAACGTACTGTAATGTGCTGGCGTGTTCAGTAAATAGATGAAATAAATGAACAAGCTAATAGCTTAGTAAACTGTCGACGCAACGCTCAAATAAATGAAGTAATAAGAAACAGAAAACGTCACACAATCGTTTGGACAGACATAAAGACAGACAAGTGTTCGAAAAAACCGACAGTGAGTACTTACTCAGATTATCATCTGTTATCCGTAACTGCGGCATGATTAATAAGATAATAATCGACCACTGCCAATGTTTTTAATGCTTAGGCCTCTGTCTCGGTCGTCAGTCGTAGCACGCCAGGATGCACGTGACTGGTGCGCATACTGCCGGCAGCTGCAGAAACGCCTGTCCTATACAAGTTTGCTTTGTCTGCCTTTCATTGTGGGCCAGTTTATTGTTCAAAGCAAACACTACAACGACAGTAACGTGGCGATCTATGCCAGTCTTTCTTATGCCTGGTATGCGTTTAAATCGCAGAGCAATATACATAGATTTCAGCTCACTGTTTCATGCTTGTTGTGCCTGTATTACGCAACTGCATGTAAGCCTACTCAAACTCGACTCTATAGCTGACACAGTAGTCCATAGGTCTGTCATCGCCACTATTAAGCCTATGTACACCACACATGCCGCATTCGGTTTCACGCTGCTTGCAGTAGCCTATTTTGTCTCCTTTTAAACCGTGGCCGGTGGTTATGCACCGGGGTATAGGCCTATGCATCTTTAAACCACACTGGTACTGGTAAAGCCTTGCCTTGCCTTGCCTTGCCTTGGAATAGTCCGTCGATTACGACGATGACGCTGTGCTAGAGGTCAGTCGGGTGTGGCTTCGAAGGTGGCTACGAAGCCCGAAGTCTAATGCACAGACTCTGCTACAGATGTGACAAGTGGCACTGGAAGAAGAAGTAGATGCTGCATGTCTGCGAGCACGTCTGTTTTCAGCATCAGCAGCATAATTGGAGCGAAACATGGTCAAACCCTGATTGCACGTGGTACACCAAGTATCGCGGTCAGAGGCAAGGACTTCTAGTTGCTCGGGCGGTGTGCCGCACTTCTTAAGTGTGTCTTTGATGTGGACAGAGAAGCGCTTTTTCTGACCTCCGGCAGACCTCTGACCCTGCTGCAATGCGCCGTAGAGGAGACGACGGGGGAGGCGATATGATGGCATCCTGATGACATGTCCGAGCCAACGAAGTTGCCTCTGCATGATCAAAGATTCTATGCATTCCGAGTGAGCTTTTCGCCGGATTTCAGCGTGAGGTACCTTATGCCACCATCGAACACCAAGTATACTTTGGAGACATTTAATGTGATGAGCCTGCAGGGCATTTACATGGCGGCGATAGAGTGTCCAGCTCTCACATCCATACAGGAGGATAGAAACACGGATGGCATGGTAAACAGAGACTTTGGTGTTGACTGTGAGATTGTGGTTGAAGAACACACGCTGGGAGAGTCGCCCAAAGGCAGCAGCTGACAGTTTGATACGATGGTTTATTTCACTGGTAAGATCGCAGTCCTCTGTCAGGATTTATCCAAGGTAGGTGAATTGATGAACATTGCCAAGGTTGGAGCCGGCAATAGAGAAGGTTGGGATTATGGAGGTTTGTGCCACTGAGACTTGGGCCAAGACCTCGGTTTTCTTTACGTTGACAACAAGCCCAGCACTTTGGTAACAGTCGGTCAGAGAGTCTAGGTTCTATTGCAACCCGGAAGCTGTGTGACTTGGGAGGGCAGCGTCATCTGCGTATTGAAGTTCAAACACATATGTGCTTTCAACTTTGGTCGCTGCCTGCAGTCGGCGAATGTTGAATAAGCTGCCATCAAGGCGATAATTAATACCAATACTGTCTGCAGGAAGAACTCTGTTATGAAAAAGCAGTGTTATTGCTACCAGGAATAAGTTGAATATGACTGGAGCTAAGACACAGCCTTGCTTAACTCCCACGTTGACCATGAATGGATCAGATTCAAGTCCGTTTAAGACCACTCTTGCTGACATGCCATCGTGAAACTCGCGGAGAACAGCAAGAAATTGCGGTGTACAGCCGAACTTGCTAAGGATGCCCCATAGAAGAGTTCTATTGACGGTGTCAAACGCCTTGGTGAGGTCAATAAATGCAAGGTATAGGCTGGAGTGCTGTTCGCGGCATTTCTCTTGAAGTAGTCGGGCGACAAAGACCATGTCTATTGTGCTCCTGTTTCGGCGAAAGCCACACTGAGACTCTGGCATAACGATGTCGACCACGTGAGTTAGAAGCCGCTTGAGCATAACACGTGCGAGGATCTTGCCTGCGACAGACAGAAGGGAAATACCTCTACTATTACCACAAACTGCCTGGTCCCCTTTGCGCTTGAAGATCATGACAATGTTCGCATCCTTCCACTGTTGAGGGAGTTGCTTAGAATTCCAGATGAGAAGAATGTCACGGTGTAGCCTGTGAAGCAAGTACTGGCCGCCGTACTTGAATATTTCTGCAGGAATGCCGTCAGGATCCGTAAAGCTTTTCCTTATATTCGAAAGGAGTCACCCCGAACAAGGGTGCCAAATGAGAGGGGGGTAGGAAAAATTTGTGATTTTCAGCCGATACGGCGTTGGGAGAGTGAAACAGGTCACACCGATGGTGAGTACAAGTAAAACATTATAGATATTTAGCCGCTGGTCGTCTGGCGCCTTCTGGCGACTGATTTTGTTTTACTGGGCTTTCAAACCTGCACCAATACTGAAATTCATGCACTGGATATGGCGTCATCCGCTGTCGAGTTTAACTGAAACATTGAAGTGAGCTTAGATTTTGTTCACACCAGGCCTTCACACATGCATCGCTGTCGTGCGTTTCCCTTCGCGTTAGCTGGGCTTTTCTTGTTCTCTGTGCAACTAAGCGATTGATAAGTTACACACTTCAGCTAGCTGTCCTGTGTAAATATTTCACATGGCTGCATAGCAATGCATTTGCTTGTGGTTGGGGTTTTAGTGATTACCTTTTTGCAAATGTTGTAGTAAGTGTGTAAAGTGTAAAGTAATTGTGAAAATCGACCGGTACTTGATGTAAAAGTTAGTACCAAGATTCAGTATACAGTAACTAATTTTCTGACTCTTGGTGTATAATCTGAGACTGTTGCTGATGCACGGAAGTGGCTTAAAGCGAAAGCCATCACAGTGCCAAACCACTGTTAATAATATCATCGTTGCTGTGATTTAGAGACATGTGCATTCTGGTCTGCAGTAAGCTGATTCAACAGGCAGCCTCGTTCTCTGTGTGTGTGGCGTAGTGGTAATGCATTGTGCCCGATCAGTGAAGTTGCTCTTCGCTGGGCTGGGTTACTACTTGGATGGGTGACTGTCTGTGGGCAGGTAAATCATCTCGGTTTGTAGCCAGCGGCCTAGGTCAACTCAGCCTTCCATCCCTTTGGGGTAGGTAAATCGAGTACCGACCTATCTGGCTGGGGGTAAAAGCGGGCCACGTTCACCTGTGTCCGGTAGCAGGTAACACTGTGTGATCCCATATGGCGGGTGACGCTCCATAGCTTTGTGATAGGTTTCCTGTAAAGAGCTATACAGTACTTTTGACTTATTAACGTTTTAATCTTTTGTTGCATGTATTTTGTTGATAGGGCAAGCCTGACCAAGCTGACGTATGAAGGCAAAGTGTTTATTGTTCATGTCACCGCCAGTGAGGTGATTTTGCAACTGCACCAAATTACACACTTTTGATTTCGTTATTTGACTAAAATAGCTGCCAGGATTTCACACGGTAATGCAGTTTCAGAAAAAGATTATGCATAATTATAATGTTTTTTGCAAGTTTGCTGCAAAGTATGTCTGCCAGAAATTATGAGAATGGCTTGACAGTATGCTTAGTTCTGAGTGCAGATTTTGAATCCATGTATTCACTAAATATTAACAAATTTAAAAAAAATTTTACTGTGGAAACTTCGGAATGAAGTAAGTGATTATTAGATGTTATTAAGAATTTTGACTCACAGTATAGATGCAGCTTAGCCATTGGGTAAGACATGTGGACTTGCTCATTCTGTTGCAGCGTGGCACGGGCATCATTGGTTGTACATCTAATGGCTTGGTACTGTTACGTCCTTGTGCCTTGTTTCTATGCTCGTACCTGTATCTGTGGCATGCTGCATGTGTGGAAAGTCCCGTGTTCCATTGTTGTCGACAGTGGCATCTGTTATGTTCACAGATATCTGAACTTCCTTCTTTGCGGTTTTCTTGTTTTGGTTTTTTAAAGTTTTAGTTATCGTTACTCCTTTTCTTTTTATTTTTTCCGATTTCAGGCTTCTGTTGTTGTTGTAGCCCATAGCTTCTCTTTCGTCAGTTGTCGTCAAGAAAATCATCCACCATGTCTGGGTCATCCTATAGCGGCATCTGTCTCCCCCACAGCCATCTGTTTCTGGATTTTCTTATATTTTAAATACCCAGTAACAGTACTTCCAGCTGAGTTTCTCTAATTTCATTTCCATTCAAAACATTTTAAATTCTTTTTAGTTTCTGCGCTAAATTGAAGTGAAGTGGCAGCTTGCCCGCCAGTTTTCCAATGCAATTCATAGGGGCTTCTTGTAACTTGGAAACAAAAACCTGTAAAACCAAAAGAGGCGTGCACGTTTTCTGGGGCAGGAGGAACCTGTGTGCCTATTTTCAGTTTAAAATGTATATTGGGACATATTCCTTCATCTAGCTTTACTGATGTGGTCCTATAGGTTATGCTTGATTATCTTATGATGATGATGATCAGTCCTAACCCTTAACCTTAATCTCAACCTAACCTTTAGTTGTAAACTGACAGTTAATCATTGTGCTGTGATGGTCTGTTTGCATGTGTGTGTATTCGAGTGCATGTTTGCCTTGAGTATGTCTTTGTCTGTATAAATGTACAAAACATAAGTTTATACACTTGTTAATGGCAACATTTAAGGACTTGCACATCAAAAACAGCAAAAATTACAGAAGGTGATATTGCCCGCATCACACTGACTGTGTCAGTGTAGTGTGCTGCTGAATAATATCACCTTTTGTAATTTTTGCTGTTTTTGATGTGCAAGTCCTTAAATGTTGCCGCTAACAAGTGTATAAACTTATGTTTTGTAAATTTATATTTGCTGTTTTATTAGTAAAATAAAGTTTTCCTACAGTTGATCAGTTACGGAGATATCTGGCCATTCACAATCATGATCTTGACCGTTTGGGGTCACGTGACATTCAAATGGTAACAAGGGTCAGTTGTGGTGGAATTAGATTGGCCTCATTCAATAGCCCATCCCCCGAAACCACCCATTTGACGCAAAGATCTTGGAGATATCTCTTACGGAATCTGAATTATAACCCTTTTGTCTCAAATTTTATTGCCGTGGCAACAAGGGTCGGTCGGGGTAAAATTTTGTTGGCAGTATTTGATGGCCCAACCCCGAAAACACCCTGTAGATGCAAAGATCTCGCAGATATCTCTGGCAGAAACCGAGTTATAGCCCATTTTGTCCCAAATTTTGTTGCCATGGCAACCAGGGAGAGTCCGGGGAAAATTTGAATGACACTGTTAGATTTGCCATCCTCGAAAACCATATCATAGAACCAAAAATTATGACTATCTTATACACATCCAAAATTATGACTGTTTAAAGAATTGTTTAATTTTTCCCATAGGCGCCATTGTAATTTTTTTGGATTTTTTTTGAATAAATATGTTAAATATTAATTTTAAGTTTTTAAATCCTAAAAGGTTTGAACCTTGTCTGAGGCCGCGTTGTTTGAGCCATCGCGCGTAAAAATCCCCTAAGGTTTCTGACCTGTAGGTGTGTTGAAGAAAAAAAGGTATATGGCTATAAAATTTTTTGCATATATTTTACCTATTTGCCAAGAAGCCCTTCTTAGGCATATTTACATGAAATTTTGCATGAGGGGTCATCTTGCTGACGTAATCAACTGTGCCAAATTTTATCTCAATCGGGTTAGGGGTTTTGATTCTGTGGGGGGTCGAATTTTTGTGGTTCCCATATGAAATTGAAGTTGCCGTTAACTCATGGTTTGAACTACCATTCAGTCTGTGATGTTAGCATGTCTCTCTCCCACTTGTTCCGAAACACTAGTGTTAGTTTGACAAGGCTGTTGTCTGTTTGCCTGCATTCCAGTAGAAGCCATTCACGTTTATAAACGTTTATGTATGAGTGGTCTAGAATGGGCTAGCTGTGAATTGCACCTGCAGTAGCAATTTTTGTCCCGGTCGTGTTTTTGGCAACTCTTTGAGTAAACGTCATGCTAGTAGTATTAGCCACTACAGGTTAAGTGAAGCAGAGATATGATACGCATTTTACATCAGCACTTGGGTCAGATACACCTGTAGCTAGATTTGCCCTCATAGCTAGCCCCACTTCAGTTTTGCCATTAGCAGGACTTGAATTGGTGCCACACTGCGCCATCACTTGTGTATTATCCGTATCACAGTTATCCGTATCACAGTCCTGACGCTGCTTCACGTAAGCATAAATAAATAGCAGCAAAACCTCTATGAATCATATGATATGCATCCCACATGTTACTGCATTCAGAAACGTGTACGTGTTTTTCACAAAGCATTGTGGGAATTGTGATGAACTGTAGAAGAAGAATGCGTCGGGCTTCAAGTGTCCAACGATCGTGGCCTGTAAACACTTGTGGAAATGTGCCGTTGAACAGCAGCACTTCTACACGTATGTATTGTACATTACTAGTGATGACTAGGGCCCACATTTTTCCATGGAAAATTTTGCCAATTTCCGCGGACCAGTTTGCAAAATTCCGCCGCTTACTGTGGCAAAGTCGTCCAAATTCCGCAGCTCACCTTGGCCTACCATTTTAAAGTAAACTGAGCTCTGTCCTGCTCAAAAACAGTTTCAGGAGGGCCAGCTGGCATAGTGACATTGTGCTGAGTTATGCTAGCAATGTACAAAGAAAATGACCTATTCTTTTTTTGCTTTAAAAGTGCAATCTGTCAAGTTGTGTGGCATTTATTTACAATTGTGCCATATTGCAATGGCTGTTAGTAGGGCCCGCAGGTTTTTGCAGTTCAGTTTGATTTTTTCCGTGATAAAAATACATCATCAAGTCAAAAATCGTACTAATCGCTGGCAAATTTTCAACTTCTACGAAATTCCGTGGAGATATCAAAATTCCACGGCAAAGGGAAAATTCTGCGACTTGCGGAAAACTGTGGGCCCTAGTGATGACTCAATATCAGGATTTCAATTTTGATATGATATCAATACGATATTTTATAAAATATTACGATATCGATATTTTAAAATAATAAATATGTTAATCTTATACAAGCACAGGAACAAGATGTGAATATTGAGAAAGGCAGTATGCTTTACGTCAGTGAACTTAATTAACTAAAGACTATCGTGTTTTAAAATTTTGACACTATGTTGTTAGTTTGCTTTGGTTAGTTTGTCATTTTGACCTTTTATTGTCGTTATTTTGGCAGTGTGTTAACTAAAAATTAACTACAACAGATGTGAACATTAAGAATTACATCATGGAACTAGACTCGTAGTGCTGTTTTGTAACTTATTCACTGTATGAAATTATCGACATTATGAAAATTGAAAAAATATAAAAATTTGGCATGAAATATTGTAATATATCGAAAATATTGTGATATGTGAAAAAGTTCAATATTTTTTCGACGATACGATATATCGAGTCTTCACTAACCATTACCATATGCCATATGCACAATCTTATTCACTTATCACACACTACAACAACACCACTCCACCCATTGTTAGTACTCAAGCATTTGTGTTATTGTCATTTGGCTGTCCTAATAGACTGCATTATGGGGCTATGGCTTTGCCCAACCATCTGTTCTGTACAGGTATTTTACTCAAGAGCGAAAAGGCACAAAAATACCAAAACTGGAGTAACTTGTTTGCCAGCTTCTAGCTTAAAAGGTCAAAGGTCAGGTGGACGGCCGCATATTATGTCAGCACTGGGCCAAGATATTTTTTAGATGTCGAACAGCAGCAGTATTTTCATGCCTTCGCCAACATACTGGCATTATGTTTCCAGAGTGTTCGTTCGTGCGTGCGTGGTCCCGAACATTGTTAGCAAGATATCTTGGGTATTTGTTGACAGAATTTGACCAAACTTTCGCCATTAATGGACTTCTCAAATTTTGTTGTATTTGCCGAGTTGCAGCACTGTTATTGCTGTTACATTATCAGTCGCTGTAAGTTGGTGCATAATTATTGTTACAGTGTGAGTGGGCTGTCACGATTAGTTACTAGTGAACTAGGATCGTCGGTGCGTCGTGCATAGTATTGCTGTGTGTCTTCGGCTTTCACTTGCTAACTTCATGTGTGCAATTTTGTCAGCATCAACACGGCTAGTGTCATCACTGAGAAATCCGCTGTCTTTGTTGTTGTATTAGTAGTTGTGTATGTTACAGACTGCAGACTACAGCTGAAGTGCCAAAGACAGCATCTGCTGGTGGACTGTTCAACCGCTCATCTCGACTTAAACTCAGGTTGTTGACTATGATAATGATAATAAAGTTACTCTTTGCATATTTTTTCACTGTTGTATACCTGGACTCAATGAGCTATCTTTTATATTTTTTTATTGTCGAGTAGGCCTAGTATTTCTTGTATTGTTTCGGTGGTTTTGACTACCTGTCATGGCGAATAAACTTAATCATTATTTTGAGATTTGATTTGAATATTTTTTGTTTCATTCGTCAGTTAAATCTGAAGACACACTCTTACCTGAAGTTTATCATTGTTACAAATAAGAAGCTGAAGAGTTTATGTCAAGGTCATTTTACCATTTATGCAAGCATAACTTTCAATGACTTTTTTCGAGGAACCCAAGATTTACTGTTGATAAAAAGCTGTATTTTTTGTTCCGTGAATAACGAGATTCTCGGGATATCCAAAACTGAGCATAAAGATGTAATCTGTTAGTGTATTCTAGTAACATGGACTGCATAGCTTTTAATGACTTCATTGTGGAACGGTTTGCCATCGGAGCTGAAGGTCACGTCACACTGACTATCGGACATTTCATCAGCCAGCTGAAGACAGAGATGTTTAGGCAGAGTTACCACCCATCAGCACAGCCGTCATAACTTTTGTTATGAGACTTCGCGTGTACTAAAATACTGATAGTGAACTGAACTGTGATCAGAATGGTATGTGTGTATAGGTGTGTGTGTTTCTACACGTGGTATGTACGTACGTGGTGTCAGTGGCTCAGTACGTCTATAAAGCCGTCGATGACAGTTTCCCTACAGCTTACTCACTAGTCATCCGTATACACTATACTCAGTGCTGGTATCATTAACTACACTATGATGTATCAGTGTGTACAACTGTGGCTGTATTTATTTATGTATGTGCTGTCAGTGGTCGTAGTGAGTATGAAGCTATCAATGACAGTTTGCCTGCAGCTCGCCGTCAGCCTCGCATACTGAGGTCAGCTATAGTCAGTCATCAGCACGCACCACTGCAGTGTGTAACATATCTAATATAGTGTCTTGGCCAGTCGTTCGGCACCGAGCACTTGTTGGATAGGGTGTTGCTGAATTTCTGTAAATTGTCTGTACTCTAGATCGACCATTCTCCTCTCAGTAATGCTGTGGCTGCAGTTTGTGGTGCAAACTTCAACTGAGGGTTCTCATCTCCAAATCTCGGCTTCCCATGTGAGGACCATTATACCAAACAGAGTCCTTGGAACTACTCCTTCCCCGTAATTATCATCATTTGAATGCTACCTTTCTAGATCCGTCCGCACTACTCTTGCTTAGTTGCGTTCGGGTCACTGCCGGCTTCTCAAATCTTACAAAGCCGGCATCACCGCAGATGTTTGCCCAGATTGTGGAGTGGCACCACACTCTGTTGAACATTTGTTCCAGTGCCCTGCCTGCCCGACACAACTGACAACTCAAGACCTGTGGGACGATCCAGACACGGTGGCTGATTTTCTCAAGCTCGACGACAACTGACGAAAGGAGAGGAGCTGTGGGCTACAACAACAGCAACAGGACCATTATAAATATTTGTCTAATATGATGTTTCTTGAGACCACGAGTCTCCCTGCCAAATGGCATCTGACTTCAGTCAACAGTGATGTCGTCTAATAGCAATAATTACGGTAGTTCTAACAATGGATAAGTTAAAGGTCTATGGATACCAAAATTAACATACCATTTTCCTAAAAGAGCACAATTTTCTGAGAATTTTAACAGTAATATCGCTGCCGATAAAGCGTTTTGTCAACACGAAGAAGCTTACATTTGAAATCGATGCTCTACGAAAATGATGCAGAAAATGAGATGCCATGTTGACAGGCTGATGTCGTCACCATGTGTACCCGTAGGCAACGTAAAATACGCCCAGAAATATATGCATTATAAAATAACATTGTCTACCTATATACTGCTGCAGTTGTCATGTGACAGTATTTTTTGCCATTAAAAATATTAAAATTAATTGGTAAACACTGACTGGGTACATGCGGTGACGTCACTTCTGGCCACTTCCAAGATTAGGATTTTCAGCATAACGTAACATAACGCCATTTTTCGTTATATTCAGGCATTAATTTAATACATTGATAAAGCTTAAATCGTCATATTTTAAAGGCAAGGTGTAATATCTAATTGAGGTCTACATAGATTTTACAAGTGAGTTTGACCGTGGCCGTGAAGCTTTAAGTGTACGTGTAATAATAATTTGTCACAGTGTAAGTTTGTGACTTCTGACCTGCCTGGAGTCCATTCATGCACTGAGCACTGCTTGAGTTTGTGTGTCTAATCGATTGTGTATTGACATTCTATGGATCATGCATTCCTGCTGTGTATGTAGGTCATTGTCCAGTCTTCAGTCAGTCAATAGGTGGCATTCTAGAAGTCGTCAAAACTCAAACAACATGACTTTTACTGCCACTGGAGCGTTCAACGCCAGCCAAACCAGCTGTATGTCTTTCTTGTCTCATGCTGTGTCTTTACACGTCTACTCGTTATGTTATATCACATCTTATGCTAGCTCGTTGTGTTTTGCTGACATTTGCTCACTGAGTGTTCATGTCTACACATACAGGGTGGGCCTTAAAAAGCGTGGCACTTTATTTTTGTCTATGTTTTCGCCAATTATTGACTGATTTTCAAAATTCTTTCGCTGGCACACTCTGCGGACAATTTGCAATAACCATTATTACATATACCACCACACCGTAAATGCGTCTCTACACTACCTTGTGAAATATCAATGAAATATGCATATATAACAATAATAACAAACAATTTGGTAAAATTGAAAAAAACACTTCAGACCAACATTGCAGTGAATGGTCTGTATTACACTAGACTGTGTGGGTATAACATAGTCTAGTGTCATACAGATCATTCATCACAATGTTGATCTGAAGTGTTTTTTTCATGCAACTAGATTTTTGTTATACATCATTAGTTTTTGCTTACATTTATATTTCACAAGGTAGTGTAGAGACACATTTATGGTGTGGTGGGATATATAATAATCACATTATTGCAAATTGTCTGCAGAGTTTGCCAGTCAAAGAATTCTGAAAATTGATCATTAATTGGCAAAGATATGGACATAAGTAAAGTGCCACATTTTTTCATGGCCCACGGTGTATATCTGTGCATTATCTGTTACTGCAGCATTAGGTCTAACCATTAAGCTGGTTTCTGACGTCATAAACTGACAATACTAATAATCATCAAGATGTCAGTGAGTACTTGACATAGCATTGTTTTCTGGGGTACCCGGTATGTCTTGATCTATCCAGTTGGTGGCTTAGTGTAGTAGTTAACAGGTAATTCTTGATCAACAAAATTGCTGTATATAGTGCCTGGTTACTAATTGGTTGGGTGATTGAAAATCAGGTAAACCGTCTAGCTTAGCTGTAAACCTGTCACCCAAGTCAGCTTAGACGTCCATTGCTCTGGGATAGGTAAATTACCTATTTACCTGTACCAGCCTGCCTGGCTGCGATTAATATGGGGAGTGTTCAGTTCACCTGCACGAGGTGCCATGTGCCATGATCCCATATGGCAGGTGAGGTGATGCTCTGTACTCTGAAATGGATTCTTATGTAAAGCTATCTATCTCTTTCTCTGTCGTTGTCTCTCTCTAGATATGTAACCAGCCACCTAGATCGATTCAGGCCTTTATTCTCCGTGGAATGGTAAAATGGGCATCGAGCATCAGCTTTCCGGTTGAGTAGTAGCAAATGGTGATGGCGATGTAGTACTAATTTGTAATTAATAATGGCCAGGACAGTATTTATGGTGTTATCGCCATGACACTGCCATTGTGCTAGTTCATTCAGTATATCTGATAAATGTAGAACAGTGCCAGGTGACCTTTGGACCAAGCTGATTGGCTTGAGCCACCGGACCACCTAAATCGGCTGCTACATTTACCATCGCCATTTGTTACCACTCGGCCCAAAACCCGACACTCATTTTACCATTCCTCGAAGGGTATTGTATAAGGCTGAGTTGTATTGACAATGTAGTTGTTGCTGTTGTAGTAATATCGAGCAGCTTCAGTGGGCATGCTGACGGGGTGTCACAGTCACAGTCTGTGGATCTGGATATGTCGACCATGTTGAATCCTGATCTCAGCGACGAACCTCCACTGCGACTTCCGAGCCACACTAGTAACTTCAGCCCTAAGCGAAGCCTTAGCCACAGTCCTAACCATAGCCAGACACTGCCTCACCAGACCACAGTGTTTCGGTGGCCTTGCAGTGGGTCCGTAACTGATGAGAACAGCTACTCCGTGGCTAGCAGTGATGACAGAGAACCGGCTGCAGCAGCAGCAGCTTGGTGCTTGCTGAGACAGGACAGTGCAGATGAGAACGTGACTAGAGACCATGATGATGATGATGATGATAGACACTGGGACGATAACATTATGCCATCGACAGAGCACTTCGACCAACATGCCAACACTGCTGCTGATGCTGTTAATGATGATGACGATATCTTCTATGATGCCTGTGACATGCTGTCAACGGCACAATACATTGCCAGCACATTGACTGCTCAGAGCAGCACAGCATCAGACGATATACCCACGCTGCTGTGTAATGGACGACTGGCATCATCAGATTATTACCGACCGACACCAACATCGTCAAAATCATCATCACCCTGGTCTAGTAGGTCTGGTATAGTACTGCTGGTGATACTGTCATCCACACTGCTGGCTGGTCTCCTGCTGCTATGTGGTCTAGTCATGCTGGCATACGTTGTACTAGAGTCGCAGGTCGACCTGCCACTGGTGGCCAGCATCCGACGACTGCCCGAAGTCTGCCAGTTCTACCATGACCAGTACGGTCCGTGGCGTGTGTGGGTGACTGGAGCACACAGTCACACTGCTGGCACGCTCTGGCGGCATTGCGTGAGGACTGCTATGCTGAGTGTGGCCACCACACTCTGCGATCAGTGTCCATCTGTCAGTGATGACAACAGTTGATTGATTGCCAGTCTGAAGTCTGCGTGAGTACAAGCATGTCCAGTAGAGTACCTGGTGTGCTTGGATCATCAGAGAAACGAACAGTCAGATTCAGTGGATGCATCAGCGTTGAAAAAACCTCGGTTTTCAGCAAAGCCCAACCCAGTAGATTTTATTAGTTTTTTGTGGTTTTTAAATGGCCCAACGTAAACCTTAGCTAAAAAGTCATGTAGTTTCATCTGAGTAAAATGTTTCATTATGAGTGGAACAACAGGGCTCCCAGGAGCAAGAAGTGAAATTTCAGGACCCAGTGTTTACAAAATTTCAAGACAATTTCAGGACATTTTTGTCAGTTTCACAAGGCTCAAGACACAGAAAGTGCACTTTTTTCTGTCCTCGTTATGTTATTCATTGAAGCAGATCAGTATTGCAGTCCTAAAAATGTTACTAAGGCACTGTTATGAACATACTAAGGCAAAACTGTAGTAAGTAAGTATGCAAGCAAGCCAAAAGTACTGATAGAGTCCTGTTAACTAAGTAAAGTACAAAATGAATGCAATGCCATAACGACAGCATAACAAAGGTGCATATCAGGACATTCTGACCAAATGAGTAAAATTTCAGGACAATTTCAGGACATCTGTTAAGTTTCAGGAATTTCATGACAACTGGGAGCCCTGGAACAATGAACTAAAATTCGATTAACTTTTGATGGGTTTTTGGGCTGGATTCTTAGCAGTTTTAGGCGGGTTTACCCATTCCAATGAAACCCAGCAGGTTTTTTTAGTGTCTGCTCAGAAGATGCAGCAAAAATAGTGTATTACAGTAATTTTAGTAACGGTTTTTTGTCGAACAACATTTGGGCAAAGATGACAGATCTGATGTTGAAAATTTGCTCAGAGTATGGCTGGAGGTTGACGCATGAACTTTTTTTTTGTCTTTTTTCTTAAAGCTGCAACGACGACTCCGGTAATGAAGAATCTTGTTTGTGTGCTGCACTTTTGTAAAATTGTCCGCATTGGTTGTTTTAGGCATAATATTGTGTAAATTTGAATTTACTTGTTGAATGTTTTTGCATGGTAAATTATTTACGAATAAATGTGATAAGTTGTTCTGCTGCGTATTTATTGCAAATTGTTAATGCATCGTTTACTAGTGAATGGTGTGCTTTTTTGTGCGATTTATATCGGTCCGTCCGTTATTTTTTGAGTTTTTTATGCTCATTACTCTCTTGGTATCTTCTCTTAGGTGTGGACAGATGTAAAAGATATACTGTAAATGTTGCAAAAAAAGATTTTATTTTGCATGTAACTGCATTCCGCTACAAATACTCAGTACAGTGTGGACAGTGCTGATAGCACAAACGGTACGTTGCACTAAGTACACATGTTTGTTTTGTTGAGAATTATTGTTCCATATACTTTCTGGATTCATTGCCCTTTAAAAAGATTGAGCTATTCAGAGGGTAGCTTCATTTGGCACCGAGGGAGTGATATGAATCTGCCCACTGGAGTTTGTCATGCAAAAATTCACCCAGGGAGACTTTCTCCGTGTAAAAACTCACTCATGGCCTTCCTGTAATGTTGCACTGACTGCTAGATGAGCTAGTGGTTCGTTAATAATCATTGTCATCAGATCTCAGTACATCATTCAATCAATACTACAGTTTGGCTGATGCATGTTGTACTGTAATTGATACCAAGTGGCCCAATAAAAAGTACAGTAAGCCTCTACGTTTTTGTCAACTGTTCTTCGCAAGACATCTGGGATGTGACTGGATTTTTAACAATTAGTGTTTGTTTTGAGGTTAACCACTGATTTAGCTACTGAAATAATTTGAAAATTGATTAATATTTGAAGTGATAATATATCAAAGTTACGGTATTACTTTTTATGGGCCACCCAGTATACTGTCAGGCATGTGTGTTTCTGTTAATGTTGAACCGATGTTTTCAAAATTTGTTTGTTTATTGTGTTGTCTGTGCTGTGAAAATGTTATCATTTTTTGCCTTTTGTTTTCAGTGGAGAATTTTTTTTTGCAATCTATATTGCACTGTTGTTCTGCCGGTGCTTTGTTGAATGTTGTCAAGGAGGTTATGTTTTTGTCGGATATGGTTTGTCTTTGTCTGTCTGTGTGTGAGCAAGATAACTCGATAAGTTATGGACGGATCTTTCTGAAATTTTGAGGGTATGTCGGGCATGGCATAAACTACCCTTCAATTTACAATTCAATTTTGGGTGTGATCTGGCAGGAATCCTGGATTCTGGATCACTTTTAAATTTTCGTTACCATTGTGTTAAAGGGGGCATAAGGGAACCGCTGGCAAAGCGAAGATGGTGACGCCACCTGGCGAATAGCTTTGCCTTGGCGGAGATACCTGCGTGCTACGACTGCTTTTCTAGTTTGTGATTTTTTTTACTCACGATGTGTCATATATTTTACTCCATTAATTCACTCACTCCGTGCATATACGGATGCTGAGAACAGTGTTGATGACACAGGCCTGGCCAAAAGTCACTGTACCGATAACTGTAAAAGTTGTTTGTATTGACTACCTTTCGCCACACGATGATTGAGGATAGTCGTTTCCAAAACTGTCCCAACTGCTCGGTCTATGGAAAAACTATGTTCTCCCTTTTCCTACACCACCATGCACGGCTTATCATAACATCAAACTGAAAATCAGTTTTTGAGGCTGCGTTCTCATAGACTCAAGTATGAGTCCGGCAGTGTCCGGGTACACAGGTTGTGTATTTCAATGGCGGTACAGTGGCTGTTTACATGCGAGTACAGATTACCTGTAAATTTCGCTCGTACCAGTATTTTCTGTGCAGGTTGTTTTTATTCAACCCATGTGAAGCAAAATCCATAGATACAATTTATAAAACTATGGCACATATTTGATGTCAGTTATGACGTCGTCGCAAAACTGTTCATCGTTAGAGGTGTGCGGTTAGTAAAAATAGTAACTGTGGTGGAATATTGTTTTATTCGCGAAGCATTTCCTCAATTCGATTTTATTCAATATGGTTGACAAGCGTTGAGTTATGTTCTTGTACAAGTGACTGTCAGCACTCAACTTGTACGAGTGAAGCTTCTACGAGCCACATTATTGAAATACATGACTGATACCCAGACAGTGCCGGACTCGTACTCGTGTCTATGTGAACACAGCCTGAGACAATGCAATAATGCAAGTGCAATCATCCACAACACATTGTTATGTATGTGTAGGCAGTTGCACATAAACTGTGTGCCACATCTGCCAATGTAACGGCTGATTTAATGTCTACAATAAAACCCTACGCAATGATAGCTACAGGGCATTGGGCAGATAACAGCTTAGCTATGTACTGCATAATAACCAGCAGTGTGGTCTTAACAATTCTAAATGGGGATTGCCTACAACTCGGTGGCATATGACCAATGCCCAAAGCAAAATCTCTTTGAATCTCTGCATGCTTTGTTTCATTTTACAACTATAACCCATATGCACAAAAATACAATAAACATTGTTACAATATATTGAAAATTATTGTGAATTTGCTGTAATTTTCTCAGCTATATAACCTATCACAAGGAAGCAGATAGAGCAACAGAGAACTACATGTAATTATATAGACTGTAGTAAAATAGTGGGGGAATCCATCCCATCCTTCGTAAGAAGTGGGAATGGCATTCCCACCCCACTACACCGCTGGCATTAACACATAGCAGGCAAACAGAGAGCACTGGGCAATGGGCATCACAGATTTGACTAGTAGACTGTCACTGGCACTTGCAGTAGTAGCTGCTGAGCCATCAATCAGCTTGATGAGTTGTCTTCTTTTGTGTACTGTACATCAGCAAACACATTTTAACACACACACAAATCTGTCAGCCACAGTGCGTATGCACTAACACGTTATACAACAATGCTTGCACTGCTGTAATATATTGTCATCATCATCATCATCAGAACGCATAGTCGGCGGTGGATCGTTGCGCTCTCCACACCTCCCGATCACCAGGCCTCCCGAGCAGTTAAACGTGTCGCTTACAGAACGTCACGTAACCAGGTACATCACGGTCTTCCTGGCTTTCTTCGCCAACCAGGATGTGGTACCATGCCGGCACAGGACTCAACCAACGCATGAAGGACGTCATGTGCAGGAGTGCCTTCTGGCAGGCGTCTGACATGTCGGAACAGAGCCAGCTTTCTGTCATTGATGACTGCATGTATAATTAATAAATAATTCTATTTAATTTGCTGCAATTAACTGGAATAATGAACTCTTAAGTGATGGTGATGCAGTCTAGTGGTTAACACATTGTGTCTAATCAACACAGATGACCAATGGCCAGGATGGTCAGTGCTTAGGTGGTAAATTTAGATTAGATAGATAAACCATTTCTGTATATTCTGTATATAACCAACTACTCGGATCAACTCAGCCTTCCATCAACTACCAGCCTCTCTGGGCAAGGCCTGCCTGAGTTAAGGCAGCGAGTGTTCACCTACCTGTCGGATGGCAGTTAGCACTATCCCGTATGGCAGATAATGCTCTGCAGCTCTGTGATTGGTTATCATGAAGAGCTACAGATGCCCTTTGACCATTTAATCTCTAATGAAAAATATCAAGACTAACCAATAGCAAGTGACGTGACAGGAATGTGATAGCATGCCAATGATCAGTATCCAGTAACATGTTGATGTACAGTAGTGGAACACAGAATGTTAAAGGGCAACTGCCAAAAAAAATTTTTATTGAAGAATATCATTGGATTTTGTATTTATGTTACAAATATATGCATCAGACTTTCAACTGAAACAGTTATTATTTAAAAAAACGACATTGATGCTATTTCTATTTTGTGCTAGAGATAGTGCTCAACTGCTCATCACTTAATTTTCAACTACACTACTTTTACACAGTATGCAACACTTGGTCGTTTCCGGTAAGTTTTAGCAAATAACAGACCACACAAAACCCAGTATTTAATCATATAAAACATTTAAAACTGTTAATTTTTGAACTGCTTAACTATTAAGCACGAAATAAGATGCAAGGCAACTATATACAACAGGTAAATAAACAAAAAATAAACCCAAAATTCCCAGCATGCTCAGCATTTAGTGATGTTTACATCAGTAAGTGTTGAGCATGCTGGGTAGTCAGTGCTCCAGCTGGTTCTCAGTCCTTTCGGAGAGAAAATGTTTTATATTATTCTGCCTATTCTTAAATCTCTTCACTGGCTCAAAATAAATGAACGTATTGAATATAAAATTCTCTCTCTTACCTTTAAACTTCTCTATACTGCTCAACCTCCTTACCTGTATAA
>Ga0209671_1001354_pt1 | contig 20250 bp, 10 predicted proteins | sample WorMetHERISLAND2_2_FD_187401 | JGI IMG/M metagenome (GOLD analysis project Ga0209671, IMG submission 187401) | Marine gutless worms symbiont microbial communities from Max Planck institute for Marine Microbiology, Germany - Olavius geniculatus... | ecosystem: Host-associated > Annelida >...
TGGTGTGGGACAACCCTGCAGGAGTTAAGCCACGCTGCCCTAGATAGGCAGCGGTGGGCAGCGATAGTAAGAATGGCGTCAGACACCAACGGGCATTGAGCCCACGGTTGTCGATGATGATGATGAACAGCGCTATATACTGACACTGTCTTTGTTCTGCAGTCCCATGTACCAGACCAGCACGAGACTGAAGATGAATATGACGATTAGCGTCAGAGGCAACATGTATAACTCGAAATTGTACACGACGATCAGATAAACCTGCACATATAAACAGACACACCAGCGCCTATCTGGACTCCGTGAACTGTGTTCTTGCTTGCTACTACACCTTATTAGTTGGTAACGTCGTCAGCGAAGTTAATCAACGCCGGGCTCGGTTAGTACCTGAATGGGTGACAGTCGCCAGGCGGGTAAACCATCTCGTTATGTAATCAGCCACCCAAGTTAACTCAGCCTGGCCATCCCTCCCTGGGTAGGCGCAATGAGTACCAGCAAAAGCTGGGGCGTAAACAAAAACACCGCGCGATGCACTGGCCCCGTATCGCTGGTTTGGCAGTGTAAACTGGTGTCTGGCTGAGGGCTAAAAACGAAAATCAGCGCCGTCCATCAGTGCCATTTAGTTTCTTTTTTTTGACGGATCTTTGTTCGTTAAATTTTCTGTTTAATCTCCACAGCAGTCTCGACTTGCTGACTGTTTCTCTGTTGAAATTTAACAGTGGAGATTCTGGTCGCCGGTAAGCTGCGTTCTGCTACGACCAACGCCGCTGTTGTCGTGAGAACACGGACCCAGTTCGGAAAGCGCGCCTTCTCCGTCTGCGGTCCTATAATATGAAACCAGATTCCTCCACACATCAGAAACATTGAATAAATTCTGGCTTTTCGCAAAGCTCTCAACTGTTTATGACACTTTAATGCACTACCGGTCTAACTATTTGTAGACAGGGCACTTTAACACTATAATATTGACACTGACATTGACAATAAAACATACGTATATAAAATACGGCACAGAGAAAACACCCCGCGAAAATATCCTGCGACAAAACCCTTACAACAAAACCCCCTGCGACAAAATCTACGAGAAAACCCGACGCGACAAAATTCCTAACAAGACAAAAAAACCCTCATCTTTAACACAGCTTAATGGATGTTGAATTCTTGCAAACAGTTTTTACGCTGATCTGATCAGTTCTCCATGTGATTGAAATGGTTTTGTCGTCAGGGGGTTGTCGTAAATGATTTTTGTTGTAAGGGGGGGTTGTCAGCGAAAGGGGTGCTTGTGTCGTAGGCCTACAGTCGTATAAAGACGTATGAGGCTCGTACAGCGAAGGCGAGAATGCTGCGTATTTTCGACTTCCAGCTGAAGCAGCTCTGTAGAAAGTCGCCGACGCCGACCATATTCTCGACGTACTGCTGCACACGATTGATGTTGTTCTTCATTGTCTACAAAATTCACACTATTTTTGTAGTCAATCCAAAAAACACGAAAACCGCAGAATTCACGACCCTCCTCGAGCTGCAATGTCAAGTGGTTACTACTTGGATAGGTGACTGTCTGCAGCAATAAAGTTCACACGAAAAACGTAAAAATTCTGACATCATCATCATCATTATCATCAAAAACAGTGTAAGTGGGAACATCTTACCGACACCCGGAACTTCGGCTCTGGAGCCATGTACTTCGGTTCACGCGGGTTAAATGTGCGTATAGCTGCCTTGAACTGTACAACACAGAGACATTACATAGCCTAAATACAGCCTGCAAGTCGTTTTCAATTGAAATATGGCTCGATATCGGCCGCGTTAATAATACGGTAACAAATCAGTAGACAACGTGGCGTGCAACTACTAACTATGCGGTTTTGCGGACAGACTGGAAACAGAAAGACCACGGATGCAGAAATGCAGACACTTACAGACACGTTGTATGACAACAAGGGTCGCTTATAGCAATACAAGACAAATGGCATTAAATGAAGTCCATTTTGATAAGACTTTGATCGAAGGTCATGCGACGAATAGACTATTCGTGATCAAAGATGACGATTAGCGATAAAACTTTCTCTAGTCTAGCTAACTACACTGTGTCCGGAATAAAGTAACCCCCTGGACATCGTACAAAAGAAATGTCAAATCTGAACGAATTTGAATAAAATTCTGTACGCTCAATCCTCAGTAAATTGCTAAAGCGAGCATCAAATTTCGTTAAAAATATTATTTCCTAGCGGAGTTATTAACTGTTGAATATCGATAAAATATCTTTGTTACTATGACGGTACATAAGCAAATTCCTCTGTTAATTTACATCAGCGTAACTCCAACAAACAACATTTGATTCTGGCAAAATTTTACATCAACAATGCGTCGCCTATTGGCTATCAAATTGCCAAATTTCAGTTAAATCTGTCAAAGCACATAATAGCTACGGCAGTTTTTGTGAGGTCACTCCAAAACACTTGAGTTTCGTGTGTGTGTTTGACGTCATTCACAAGAACCTAAAACTAAAGTGTTTCGGGGTGACCTCAGAAAAGCCGTTGTAATTATAGTTGGCTAATTGGTAAATTTAACTGAAATTCGGCAAGTTGATTGCCAATAGGCGAAGCATTGTTAATTGACATTGCTGCATTGTTGGTGTAGAATTTTGCCAAAATCCAATGTTGTTTGAGTTATGCAAATGTACACTAACAGTAACAGAGGGGTTTACTTGTGTAACGCCATATTGGTAACAGCGATATTTTGTTATCAATATTCGATCAAATAATAACTCCGCTAAGAAATAATATTTTTCAACGAAATTTGGTGGTCGCCTCAGCAATTTATTATAAATTAAGTTTACAGAATTTCATTCAAATTTGTTCAGACTTGACATTTCTATCGCACGACGTCTAGGGGGGTTACTTTTTTCCGGACACAGTGTATAAACGCGCTGATCGTACGTGGTTAAAGACTAAGTCGCATTCAAGTTGTATTGAGCCTTGAGATGCCGCCATTAACTTCTTGTCTTTCAATTTATACCATCGCATCTTGCCGCAGTTTATCTTCACACGCCAAACACCGCATTCGATACAGAAATCACAGGATAATGCTCTCACATCTGCCATTTAACGACCCATTGGTATGGGACACACCAATCCCAATACATCATACTCCTAGAATAATTCAGCTGCAGTTAACTTCAAATTAACCATCCAAACAGTTACTGCAGACCCCATGTAGTGTTTTAATAGACTTCCTACAGAGTTACTCTCACGGAAGTGTTCGGACCTGGAGGAGTGGAATGGCGATCTTTCCGAGGAACTCGACCTTCTTGTCAGCGTCCTCGTCATAGACTGTGACTTCGAGCACCGAGTGAATGTCAGCAACTTTACTACACACACGACAGCAGACAATACGCTCAACACCATACAATCAGTGAATCGTTTAGAAATGTGCTATGATTAAGGTGGCTTTATGCAGTAACGGTGAAGCGTCGGTCAGACTTACGAAGGTGAGGCCATTGGTTCGACTCCCCGTTTCAAGCGGTTACTGCAAACAGATAAGCCATCTCGGTATCTAATCAAGGCTAAGATCGACTCAGCCTTCCATCCCTTAGGGGCAGGTAAACTGAGTAGCGGTCAGTTTGGCTAAAATTAAGGCGAGGCGCGTTCACCTGTGTCTGGTGGCAGGTAACACTGTCTGATCCCATATGGCAGGTGACGTTCCGTAGCTCTTCCATTTCCAAAAAAGTACTAGATACACCCATTAACCTTCTTATAATATGTTTTTAAAACTGTCGTCAGAATCGTTGATAGCTGATACTGACAAGACGAATACTTTGGCCCAGTCTGGCGAAAGCGTCTTATACTGAGTGTGAGTCTGAAGCCTGTCGTTGACCAGCTCCAACACGCAGTAAGGATCACTCTTGCCTCCAATGTCCGCCGACTTCAGATCATGCGCTCTCAGCACTGCACCACAACGAACAAAATCCACCAAGCATATCAGCGCCAGCCTTAAAACCGATCGTCCCTCCCTCTATCCAGTAAAAATGTGAGGGCTCCTCCCATAAATTTTCTGATAGCTGATACGCAGACGGCCAAGGTCGGCCAAAAAACGGACCGAAACGCATGTACAAAAAACAAAAGATTTCGCAGTAGGCCTACGGCGTCGGTCTAACCCCCCCACCAACCAAAGCATGTTGTGCTGCATCAAGTAAACTTTTAGACGTTGCATAACGCCACAAAGAGGTCCCCACAATGGCACAGACAAAAAAATGTTGCACTGCTGTGCGAAATTTTCTGACTGTGGGGGCTCACTTTTTGTTGGGGACCCTGTTCGGCCAAACACGAACAACATGCCCAAATTCGCCTCCGAGTGTATTAAAACTCCAGAAACTGAAACGAATTCATATTCTAAATCATTCACCATTGATTTCCGAAAATCATACAGCAAATGTTTTAGCTAACTTGCTTTTTAACACGACCTCACAACTAACTTGCTCTGAACTCACCTTTGACTTGCAACCATCCGACATCTTTTATGTCTGACAGCGACCGAATTAACCCCTAACAAAACACGTACACAGCAGGCCAATTAAGCACAAATGTTGCCAATATACCTCTATCCGAAGATGAAAATGCATTTATTTTTATTACTAATAAACTTTCTTACACTTTTATATATAGGAGGCGATGCCTCAACCCCAGCCAAACAGGCCGGTACTGGATTTACCTACCCCGGATGAATAGAAGACTGAGTTAACCTGCGTGGTTGGTTATATACCGAGATTGTTTACCGGTCTGCAGAAAGTCACCCATCCAGGCACTGGCCAGGCCCGGCGTAGAGCAACAACATTGATGATTAATATATTTATTTCAATTCACACAGTACAGTGTAACATAAAGCAGAGAAGACAGAATAATATATGTACAAAGAGAAACTAAAGCTAGGTAAAGCTAAAAACACGATAAAAAAGCATTCCAGACACACACTGATCAACAACGTTGATGAACCAGAACGTATTAGCGACTAAACCACGCCACAGTCACCAGAAAAGACGAACACTTAAAAGGTGTGCAACAAAACTTTGCATGCGACAAAAACAGGGTTGGGCTACGTACAGTGCAACTGTCAATCGACTCGACTCGGGTTTGGCAGCGCCATCGCACCGAGTTGACTGACAGCTGCACTGTACGTAGCTACGCCCTGTTTTGTTGCACGCTAGATTCTGTCGCACGCGCAGGCGCACACTTACGTATTTGCGGACGATGTCGTCGCGGCAGACGTCGTCCATGGTGCGGCCGGACTGGTCGAGCTGGTATTTGTTGGACGTCATGCCGCTGACAGTCAACAGCAGCAGCAGCGAACCGGCATCGTCCTCCAACTGCTGGTGTATTCTGTGTGTCTTCTCAGTCTCCAGGTCCGTTATGTTTATCAACGCCCTGCAGCCACGTGACAATATAACACCGGGGGTGACAATCTTAGGTTTTTAACGATTTTTTGGGTTTTAAAGTTTTTACGTTTTTTTTATTTTTTAACGTTTTAAAAAAGTTTTCAAGAGTTTTCTGATTTAGTGTCCAATATCTTGCAAGCAGAAGTGCTGCGTTTTTGACGCTTAAAATGCACCAAATTCGTTTTTCACACCGGGGCTCCGTCCCGGACCCCACTAGGGGGGGTTCACACGATGCTTCCCCAGAACCCCTAGTCGGCCGAGGAGAGACAGTGAAATACCCCTCCCCATTCCCTCACTCTCTTGACGCCTACGGCGTTTCGTTTTCGGCGCCTGCGGCACCTCACCTTGAGTTAGGGGAGAAAATTGCTCCAAGAATTTAGGGAGATAGATGCCCCTGCCGGTATAAGCGACAACGTGAACGTGCGTACATACCTGCCCATGAAGTCGTCTCTGCCGCTGACGTCATGGTCGAAGACGGTTATCTCGAGTTGGTTGGATTGGTCATCATACATGTAAAGGTCAAACTGCTCCAACCAACGCGGGTCCAGCGTCTTCGACTTATACTGTAACGCACACAACACAACGCATCAGCACCATTTATGTAAACAACACTTACAAAAATTGCCATTTTACCCTAACCTATCATCATTTAACACCCTTGATTTGGATAATTCTCTTCGAATTTATGGACAAACGTTACAAATCATGGCTTTCTACAACACTGGTAGCCAAGTCCTGACGCAGCTGACAGTGAAGTTTCCGTGACCTTATCTCGCGCTGACTTCGCGCATTACGGACGCGTGGTGACGGACGGACAGTCAGACAAACAGACGGACGCCCGGGAAATTCAATAAATTATGAACTATACTATAACGCAGTATTACTGCGGGAGACCGCAACCGAAGCAAAGATAAACGACGACTCATCGGATATTTATGCAGCCGACTGGTTACACATGAAACAGAAAATTAAACCGACAGTTCAATTTCGCACCTAAATTCCTTCCAAATGGAGACTTTCAGTCTCAAATGTTTATTCTTTGAAGAAACTTTTCCGACAGGTCAAGATTTAAGTCCGGCTGCCCACATGCCACAACGACACTGACAAAATAGACTGGCTTTCGCTTTCGGAATGCATTCAGTATTCAGACAACGACAGGCGGTTGAATAAAGGACTGTCGTATTCGTCTGTCCGCTAGCCAGAGACTCTGTCATTCAAAGGCTCAGACGTCCGTCTCAAAGACAGGGCGCTTTCATGAAACGCTAGAGCAGCTTCGGCTGCAGCCAATGCACTTCCTCACGATCAATATGTTTTGTATGCATCCCAGCGGTAGTCTAAACCATGTTACGTAGTGACATATTTATAGAGCCCTTAACGACTGGCTGAACGAATGTAATAAACGTCAAAAAAACTTACATATAAAAACACTTTATGATTAAAAGTTGAAAAACGTTTGTGAATGTTACATAAACTCCAGTAATTATGGCACAGCTAAGGTCTAAGCAACAAACAGCGGGCATAGACTAACACAAAATTAACCATCACTTCTGGAAAATGGTGTTAACTCTGTTCGTTGTCACAGTATCAATCAATAAAAATATATATACCAATTTCAGTAGCAGCCAAATGCAATGTGGCCCACGCCCACTCAGCCAACTTTTACAGGCACTTTTTTGGTCCATCCGCTCAGGGACTACACGATAATAGCTAGAATAAAGGTCTCCTTGATCCGCTCCATCGTGAGCTCCCGTGAGTGATTGGAAGCAAATTAAGCACCATATAAACTAAGACGTGTTTAGCACGGTTCGCTTTCTTAGTTGTGCACATAAATACACCGTGGCGGCAGAGCCGGCGGAAGGGCTCCCGTATCCCCGGCCGGGGGGGCTCATGTATGTTCAGGGGCCTCATGCTAAATGTGAAAACTATTTTTTTAGTTTTAAAAAATATATTCATGATATAAAATGAATAAACATGTGGAAAGTTTACCCAAAGTAGACAATTCTACTACTTTTCATTACTGTATAGTAATCTGTGATGTATTGCGGCCTATAGACGTCATTTTTTAAAAGAAAACACAAATTGTATCTAATTTTTTTGCGTTTCACATTTTTTAAAAAGGGTTCAAATTTGCGACTTTCAGTGAACGTCCAAAAGCCAAAAGTGTTTCAGCTTCAGGGAGACTTCGCCCCATTGACTCCCTGACCAGGGGCTCTGCCTCTGGACCCCGCTGGGGGCTCCGCCCCAGACCCCCTATTATACGGGCCTCACACTTGTATTTGGGAGGGGGGCTTCAACTCTCTAACGCCGGCACTGCGTGGCGGTGCGTAATGGCAATGCACATGGAGGGAATATATCATTGGTAACGTTCGGCAGCGCTATACGTCAGACGGTGGTAATTGACTTCGAAACCGGAGGACTTTAACAAAAGAAAACGGGATAAGTAATCAGTGTTAATTACATTTAGGCGCCTGTACAAGCCAGCCAGGTGACAGCGGGGAGCAGATTGAATTATTCAGAAGTGAACAATAGACGAGTCAACAAAACTGGACGAGATGTATCAGGCAATTCGGTTAAAGCCACATTAACGGTACTATCATCGTAGGCCTGTACATTCTTTTAATAAACAGTTGACAAGCGCAACCTCTAAAACGCAAACGTAAAAATACGCTTAAAACAATCTATGCAAACATTTGCGAAAATGTCTCATCATCATCATCATCCTAATCGTTTATCTGAGACTGTATAAACATAGGTTATTAAACTAGCAGCAGTGTTTTAGTACAGTTATAAGTAGCCGCAGAATAACACCAGATATCACCACGTTAAATTATACAACAGGCCTACTGTACGTTGACAAACGCTAAAAAGAAAACTAGCTGTCGCTAGAGTGGGTCGATCGTACTGTATATATCCGACTTCCGGTCGCGGAAAGACGACGATTTCCCAGAGTCAGTACAGTCCCACGCACACTATGGGGACGCTGTTATATCGAACGCTACAATCAACGCTGAGATACGGTGCGTTAATTCGGCGCACGTGCGTGATGGCTATACATGCAGAAATTTTGCATCCAAAATTGCGGTCAAACCGCTGGACAATATGGTTACTATTAACAGCCTATAAGAACTCGTCATCGTCCTATCCAACGGTACTATTGCCGACCCCCTACGACGTACTATTTAGCCACAATACATGTTTTACAGAGCACAGACGACAGACAGACGACACATCGTACCTAAAGTTCGACCAAACCTCACCTTGAGTTAGGGGAGAAAAAACGTAGCCTACCTTGCTCTTGTATCGTTCCTTTCCCAGCTGGAACTTGACGTACGGGTCGCTGAAGCCATTCTCGTCCTTGGGCAGCAGGTTGCTTCCCTCTACCAACACGACCGTCAGGACGCTGCTCCACTGCTGCACTTTGATCTTGCGACTACTTTCCGTCGACCCTGTCGTAGCGTTGGACGTGACGCTGACGGCGTCGCCCCCTGGCGAACCAGAAGAACGCGTCGTCATTCGCCGTAAATACTGCATACAGATACAGACAGTCAGACGAAATTATTCAACAGGCCTACTGCCAAGCCAGGCCTCGCTAGCAGGCCGCCGCAGCGCACCGCAGAAAAATTTTAGAAAAAGGTGAAATTTTGTTAAAGGGACGACCCCTCAGCAACATCTGACACAGCCACGTAAGACACGGGTTTGCGTGCAAAATTTCGTAGTGCCGTTTGGGAGCCGAATCCGCCGGTAACTCTAACTCATTGTTAGGACCTATTATATAGATGATATAGATAAATGTCTGTCTTGCCTATTAGGCAATGTTTCGTATGCCTGTAGCGTGGTTATCCAGAGACGATTCAAAAATCTTGAGTGCAATATTGACCGGTAGTAACGACAATATTTTTTCTTTCTTTTGTGTATAGGCTTACTGTTTGCTACCTTAATCGATCCCGGTCAGCATATTCTACAACTATAAACTAACTTAGGGTGGCGCATAGAAGTTGATTACCAACAGGAAGTCGTATGCGCGCTTTCGATTGATAGCAAAATCAATGACCTTGGGTGACCTTGAACGGCCATTACGCACTCCACTGCACATAACATGCATTTTCGAAGTCTATCAGAAACATCTGAATGAATGCAGACACGAACTGTAAGCGACAGCAAGCAAGAGGAAAGTAGCCCATGGATACCTATGGTCTATAGGTCTCAGACTATCGCATTAGCATCCGCATTTTTCTCGCGACAGCATGGCTTTTTGTCGATTAAATCTTTACGGGCCAGTACACCTGCACCACTAGTTACATTTTGAACTCAATTGCGCTATACGAATGTGTTTTTATGTTTTATAATCGCACGCTGCGAATTTGGTGTTGTTCATGCTCAACAGTACAGCTTATAACTGCAGGATTTACAATGTACCGGTACCTACCGCAGTAACGTCATGCCCCACACAATCAGCAGAACTTACTCACCAGTCAAGGAGCTTTCATTATATATGCACAAAGCAAAGGAAACGCAAATGCTTCCAAGTAGGTTAAAAACCACACGTTGGCTGGACTATCATGTGTCACCCGTGTAAACGCAAGCTCATATCGAGAGACTCTGATTCTTGAAATAGCAGATATTTTTTTAAAGTAGCATCCATACCGACGAAGATGTTAAGTTATTGACGACTTGTTTATTTAATCACATCAATCGATCTATCATGATTGCCTAAACAGTACAACTGCAACTACTTCAATGTTAAACAGCTGAGTAGTTAGAATGAAACGCTAAACAACTATATATAAACAGAAGGTGAAGTATGAATAAGAAACATGTTTTGAGGTGCAGGTAATGACAGTAACGATGACTCGGCAGCAAGAGAATTTGCTTACTGCGATCGACACGGGTGACACGGGTCACAAAAGTGAGTCCAAGCAAAGTTACTCGACTCAATGTAGTCTACGCCTGTCCCGAAAAAAAAACTATGACCGTGCGCCTGCACTTTAGTCTACAATGTAACGAACGCATAAACAATCACTTAGTTTAGAAAATATTTTGCAAATACTGCATGACATCGTTATTGTGATATGCACGTCCGACACACGACAGCATCATCACTCTACATTGGTTAGCCCATTCTCCATCTGTCAGTTTCAGGCGGCCGGCGTTCGCCCGTCCATCATCACATCAGAATTATTTTTCGCGCATCTGTCTGTGATGACGCAAATCGTGCGATTCTATTCTGCGCATGTACACAGCAGCGGCGCTACGCAAGCTTTGATGACGTCATGCACAATGTCACGACGTCACGCGCTTTCGCCAGACAGACACCCAAGACCGAATCTTTCGGTGCAGCAGCTCGGAGTGGAACATAGGTCCCTATAGACATACACGACGTTTGGCCGGTTTTTGTGCATTCGACAATCTTCACACGCGATCAAAAGCAATATTCGATCGATGAAACACGACATTGGTGTCGGCAACCATACAAAAAAGCTACCGAAGCTGCTCCCGGTAGTCAATCGGCTGCGACGACTGGCAGCAGTGGGGTATTCAATGCACCGCTGTGTCTCAGAAATCAAAAGCTCACTTTTCCAAACGCATACCGTATCTTGGGACGTAAACTATGTCAGAGCTGAGTGATGCACAGATTAGGTCGAGTGTTTGCACTCTGCTGAAAGAAATTATAACCGGCACGAGTTTTATATTCCGGCTAAATTGTTCATAAAACGTTTTCCAAAACATCCATCCACCAAAAGATGTTTGGTCACAGACTGTATAGCTTGATGAGTACAAAGCAAGAAATAAAAACAAGTGCAGACCACGGTGCAAAATTTCGCGGTGATCGACCGACGGAGCTCGCTGATCCCGTGGCAAATTTTTTTTAAAAACATCTGCAGTAAAACTTAAGTCCGCTCCGAAAGCTTCGCTTCCGGGTGGGCTAACAAGCTGGAGTCGCTACTATACTGTCTGTACAGCCATACAGCCTACAGATAAATCTGCTCCGTGTCCGTACTGGGGGGAAAACTTTCGATGTAATCGACGATGTACGTAAAGAACTGTCGCTAAACTGTCCCAGGTGGAAAATCCAGTGTCTAGCTGTCTGCTTGGCACTAGGCTTATAAACTGCGTCTAGGCCTACTCTGTCCTCAAGCACAGTGATCACAAACACACACGGTCGCAATTCGACGCCATTCAAATTCAAAGACAAGTAATACCCCGTTTACACGATGAAGCTGACTCGACAAGATGGCTCAACGTTTGCTCGATGTTTGCTTGAGCATGTAAACTGGGTAAAACAAACGGACGCATGCAATAAAACTGTCTTTTCCCTTTCCACAAAATGGGATCTTGGTAAGTGCCGCGCAAAAATACAAAAACAAAATGCGGACGTCCACTTACAACAGAAACAGAATCACACCGCGACGAACTGAAGTCTATTCAGACTCAACTTGATGCATGCAGTTCCTATCACATACGCTAACCAAAGAGCAAGCTTGCAGGATCCAGCAAAGATGCGGTTGCTACGGCCATTATTCATGCAGTATAGCGTGCCGTTCACACTTCACACTATAGCGACGACAGTAGCTAACGTCTCCTTAATGGTATTGCTTCTGCTTCGTATCATCTATGCTGGGCGGGATAATTCAGTACGTAGCGGGGGAGAGACAATCGGCGACGAATTTACTAATGATCGTATACAGTATTAAACAACTGCTGACATCACGACAAACGTCAACAAGTCTCGCGCCAAAGCCAACTCAGCGTCCTATCCCAGCGGGACGCAAAAAAGTAGTAGGTTGTCTAATGTCGACTACAGGGTGTGCGGCTTGCTGAGGCATGCGACAACAACGATATCAGAAAAATGCGACTTAAAATTTCCAACAATTAGTTAAGCCACCTACATGTATACAGTTAGAGTCGTTTGCTGCCGTTTACCCCGGAATTTTACTTGTCCAAAGAAACCGCTTTAATTGCAAAATGTAAAGCAAACTCTCAGCTTTTTGGAAATATCGTCTCCCAGCTTTCACCCCTGGCCTTCTGCATACATCAACCGTGATCAACGTAGCAAACTGGCTGTGACGGTAGAATGTCTGCATCTACACTTATGTCCAATTGGTCCGTTAGTGCGTGCGGTATACCTCAGCATTAATGTATCGGTGATTTTTTTTGCAAAACGCTGCAGCTGGTAAGTAATGCGTAGAGTCGTAGACAGTGGCATTTCCCAGATCTTCAACCACCTTAACTTACATCACGATATCTTTCTCCACGCCACGCAAGCTCTAGTTACTACCTTTCGTTCCAACGTTCATTCTCCCGCACGACGAGTTGAAACGCGAAACTTTGTTCTTCACGAAACGGTATAGCAATTAAGCGCAGATATAAACTTACTTCGCTGACTTCGGAAACTGGTTCAGAATAACGAAAAAGATCCATGAAAAGCAGCGCTATGAACAGTAAAAAGTGAAAGCGACGAATTCAAATCTGGGAAGCCGTCATACAAACGTCGTATATAGCGTCACGATTTCACTCTGCAGCATTTAGGCTCTCTGTCATTTAGGCCCCTATCTGACGACGTCCCAGCATGCACCTGCGGTTTCTATCTTACCTGCGGGGTACAGGCAACCACCCCTACCTCCATCGCCCGCGACAAAACCCCCTACGACAAAATTCTTTTCTTTGTTGAGCTACAACTGAAAAATGTTCCAGTGGAGAGGAGTATACGATGCTGATGTCGTCGAGGTAGGGATTTATGGTAGAAGTTTATGTCGTAAGGGGGTTTGTCTCGAAGGGAGGGGGTTGCCTGTATCCCTTGCAGTCTAGTCTAACGTCAGACTGATGTCAGCAAGGACTAGATTTAGCAGACTGCAGTCAATCCAGAAATCGATCAGGTGAGTGCAAAAGCAAATGAACGCCGGTCCGGGTTAAATCGAACCCAAAGCGTCACTGACGTCGTCATTGTTAAAAGCAACGGCCTATTTAAGGCCAAATTTCATTACGCCGACTTTGCGACTTTCACCGAAACTTCCCCGCGGGGAAAGTCGCAGAAACAAATCATGAAAGTCCGCGACACAAATCATGTCGCCGACTTTCATGATTTGTGTCGCGGACGCGACAAAGTCCGCGGATTTTTTCGCCGACTTCCCCCGTGTATTATAACAGACTAAATTCCATTAGAGCGACACAAACGGGGTTTGTCGCGGACTTGTCACAGACTTTGTTTCAAACATCTCGACATGTCAAGATGGTTTGTGTTCGCGACTTTCACGATTTGTGTCCGTAACTTTTCCCGCGGGGAATTTTCGGTGAAAGTCGGCGTACTGGAATTTTAGCTTTAATGAGTCACCGAGTCTAAGGTCCCACACCTCTGAGGTCGATCTGACCTAAATTTCTGACTTATAAATTCAATTTAACGCAATCTAACGTTATATGGTTAAAAGTAAAAAATTCGAGACAAGAAAACTGCAGCAATAAAAAATACGAAAAACGGCGAAAAAAGAGAGAAAAAAGAGAAATGAAGGGGAAACTGGAAACTGCAAAGAACGGAAGCGAACAAGCAAAATTGCGCCCCACTTGACAAAATTATCTTTCGACTTAACATTTTACGCCGGCGGTGTAATCTTCACTGCTAGCCGACAGTTGAGTGAAATTGAAAAGAATTTGTTCGGAAATACTGCGTCACTGAACTTCTGGCGCCGCAGCATAAAATATGTACGCCTGTGTCAAGGAAAAGAACAACAAAATCACAATGTGCGTTGGTTACTGCAAGAATTTATACAAGCTTCCGTTTTGGAGGATGCGCATTAGGAATCCCGGATGCGTGACAGATAGCCTAAGACTGAGTAATTTTTTACTAATCTAGGCCTCGGCCTATTAAAGGAAGGGTCACACTGGCGAACGGAGAGTTGGTGTTTTTGACGACCGTTCGGACGGCCGTTCGGACCGCCAGTGTGACCCCTCCTTAAGTTTGCAAAATCGCTTGATTAGCTCAACCACTTAGACAGTATATCAAATAGGTGGGTCTATTAAAGCAATACATATAAATGTTGGTATAAGGCTGTTTTCTGGTTTTATGTTTTTCACTTTTAGTTATAGTTATTTCTTTACCTGTCAAGAAAGTAAAAAATAACGGTAGAAAAACATTTGTTTCTGTACTTTTATGTTTTGTGAGACACATGAGTACTCCCATTTGACTTTCTCTTATTTCATGTCCATTTAAAACATTTTCAGTTTGTTTTAGCGTATCGTATCGTATCGTATGTTATGGTATAACATCTGAACAAGTGTATAACTGTATAATTTACCTTAATTGCGGAGAACGTATTCAGCGTAGTACTTGCATCTTTCGCAGGATTTACGTTCTTTGAGTTGTGTTTCGCGAAAAACTTTTTATCGCCGTCGCCGCTCGTCGACCTGTCCTCGTCAACAGTCTGCAGGTTTACATTTTCACGTGACGACCGCGAAATTCTGTCGTCTTGTCTATGATCGTCGCCCATGTTGGTCCAGTGCTTACTCACGCGTATCTGATGCCGTATGCCTGGCTATGAGTACAGCTATTGATACGACGGAGAGAAGGAATGGTAGCCACACCTGGACATGGAACGGTACGCACTGGTATCAGCGGTCAAACCGGTTTTACTTGACCCGGTACAGAGGTCCTAGTTTAACTTTTACAGAAGGCGCTATATCTACAGTGACATGCCATAAAGACATAATATAGCCTAATTTTAGTTAAGTTGTTAGTATACATTTTTCTGTGTTTTATTTCTGCTCTGTTCATGTCCGCTTTATGCGAATAAACGTGTTCACATTTTTATACCTCCGTTGCCAGCACGGACAAGTATAAGGTTGTTAAATAAAATTATGTTCCACTTTTCGTTTAAAAAAGCAGCGTCGGTGCGATGCCCCAGTTCGAGGCGCTGCTGAGTGCTGACTAATTATCGTGATCATAATCCCTAGCGTGAGTTAGTTCACTGGCGGCTCAAAACCACGAAATATAGTTGAATGCCACATCACACGTTTCAGAGGCCTACTTACTTAGACCTATACTAATTCACGTCTGCTCTCTGTGTCACCTATGCAGCTGCGGAGAGCGGAAAGCGCACGCCAGTGCCAGTCTTCTGCCGCTGACAGCGATATCAAAGAAAACTTGAACAGCGAAACAGTAAAGTTCAGCATGCAAATATCCGACAAATCAGTCGCCATAAACTGATTTTCATTTTTAAACCATAAAACGCGCAATAACGCAGTCTTACAAGTTACAGCCTACTGCTGTTATTCAGAGTCAGTCAACGTTCATTATCATCAGCAAAATCGTTTCATTCGGCAGTCCGTAGAATTTCAGGCAGTTCGCTGTAAGCGCTCTTTAACAGTTAAGTCAAGAGTTATAACACTGTAAACGATTTTGATACTTTTTTTCGGAATAAGATGCATGACAAAGAAAGCAATTTGGTGAGGACGAAAACGAAAACGAAACCATTAAATCTGGCCTTGAGACATCGTGGGTCTCGAGAACTTATCACTCCTGGCTGTTGACGCTACATCGACAGGCAAACCTACCATCTTGTCAACAACGCCCAGGGACCACAAAAACGTAACGTAAAGCTTATATACCCAGATGTTTCCGGACATCTTTGGAACATCTGCAAAATACACGCAGGCCCGTGACCTACATGTAACATCGCCGTGTACAGCTACTGTCGCTATCCCATACCTGGAGTACGCCTCTCGTTAGACGAAAATGTCGAACGCCTTCGAACGTTCAGTAATCTGAAAGTTCTATAGGCTTCTGCGTTCTTTACGTTTCTCGTGAAGCAGACTTACACTTAGGCCCCTATGCTCAGTGGCGACACACGCAGACAGCACTGAGCGGGTAAGCCGTAGATGGATTAAGCTTATAATGGTTTAAGTTAACTAATCAAAGAATTAGTAAATCTCTAAAGCGTCCGTGCGGAGTTCTCGACGCCCGCTACGGGCAGGCATGATAGAAAAGCCACGTTTTAAGGTGTAGTTTAAAGCACTGTCTACTGATGGATGTCATCGTTTTTCAGTCCTGGGTGATGCCTATATATTAAAAGCTTAACATATACAAAAATTAACTACTTTGCACATCTTCAACTACAGGAGGCATACTCTGTTCAGTGCTGTTGAGTATATGTAATCAATATAGGGAGGGGAGGCGATGGCGGGGTACCTGCGTGTGCGAACGAGAGCCACTATCCCCCCCTCACATATCGACGACGTACCAGCCGCGTCACTGCAAGCTATACTGTAGTGCCTGATCAATCGACTCGACCTCATCACGAACACAGCGAGCATATAGTCACCCCGCCTAGCGAACACACTGACACCAGTGGTCAAAGTAATGGGAAACTCGGGGGCACTGCGTCCCCTACCTCTTATTTTCAGTTTGTACAGTTAGTTGCCCCTGCACTTTATGTAAAATTGATGAAATCAGATGTCAAATTTTACCGCTAAAATCAGTGGCCAGAAATTTACGAATTGAGGGCTCGCCTCTCTTCCTCTCCCCCGCTTCCGTTCCCTTCCGTCCCGTCCAGTCCCGTCCCCTACAGTCCCCTTTCTTTCTCTTTTCCTCCCCTTTCCCTCTTTCTTTTCCCTCCCTCCCCTTAAAAGTAGGACCCTTGAATTCCACGTACGGGGGTCTGAGGAAGCGCTGTGAGCTCCCCCAGCCGGGTCTGAAACAAAGCTCCAGCCAAAATCGAATCTGGTGCATTATAACCATAAAATATGACACCTAGTGGCAACAATTTTAATTATTTTTTTCCGAAAATCAACTGAACAAATTAAGTGCAGTTTGAAGAATAAAGACAAATCGGAACAAAAATGGTTGCTAAATGAACAAGCCAACGCAAAATCTGATTAATGATCGATCAGCGACCAGTTGCCTAAATCTTACAAAACTGCCTGCAAAGCGTACGGGCTTGTTTCCTCTCAGAAAAGAAGTGCCGGTATGCCACACCGGTCCATACCGACCCACTTCGACCACTGTGCTGCAAGATGCACGAGACCGGAAGAGAAATCTCAAGTTGTCCTTAAACCACAATTCGTCCGATGCATATAGTGTCTCTCTGCAGTAATCAAACTTGCAGCCACAGAAACTACGCGAAATGAATCCGAGAGACTGATCCCAATGCACAGAGCATGGATTCACCGAGGCCTACGACCCATTTGATTCTATCTATCGGTCAGTCAGGATACGGGGCAACGGTATTACTCTGACAGAATACATAGGCCTCGCATACGTATACGTAGAAAGAGACAGAGTTAATACAATGCTGCGGCGCCCCCGGCAGTCACACAATGTGATTGCACAATACGAACAATATTGATCCACTGATGTACCGTCCGTTATATACAGTGGCGACAGCTGGCGAACCACGTGGCGAACCCCCATTGTCTATTGTCAACTAATCTTAAACCACGTCTATCAAAAACGTAGGCCTAAACCCTCGATATAGTACGTATATACCTGATACTTGATTACTTTACTGCCGGGAAAAATACCGACGCAAATTGTTTAAGCTGATATTATATGCTGGACATCGTAACAACGTATAGTCCTGTCCGAGCCATAAAACCAATGTGGCGGCGCTAATCTGCCAGACACCAGTTTACACTGCGAGAACGCGGATGCGGAGCTAGTGCAATGCATCGCGCTGTGTGCTTATTTACGTCCCAGATTTCACTGGTACTCACGGATGGATGGCCAGGCTGAGTTGCCCTGGGTCGCTGGATACATACCGAGATGGTTTACCTGTCTGCCGATTGTCACCCATCCAAGTACTAACCGGATTCGCCGTTGATTAGCTTTGTTGATAAGACCAACGAAGTTAGCAACTTAGCCAAACATCACAGACATCACGAAGGTAATACCAAACTGAAAGATCATCCCTGACTATTAAATCGACAAATCCTAGGCAACATTTTACGCTCGTTGCATATATGCAACGACTACAATCAATGCAGACTGTTTCTGGGTTATCTGCTCCGCAATATTGTTGCGATTTGTCGGCTAAATCGCGGAAATTATCTGCGAAGAAAGTCAATAATAGCAACCATCTCTGCTGACCAATAACATGAAACCACGATATTATGAAACCAGAAGTGCCTCCGCCAGACTATAGGCCTATAGTGCTGCATGATGTAGGCCTAACCAATACAACTAGCTCAATACCATCCACTATAACAGTACCGTCCCTGCATCGAGATCGCAGTACCAATTGTCAACGAAATCCAATAAGCCTAACTGTGTTCTTACAGCAGGTCTAAACTGCAGCAATTCCAGACAAGTACACGCAGGTCATTGATGAAACACCGAAAGCATTGCGCATTCGCTCACCAACGGACTTCGAACTTCACGAAGTGATCAGTCATTTCGTGATGGAACGAAATCCTCCCCAATCTCTTTGCATGTATCTAACACATTATGCGCATATGGCTAAGTCTAAGCCCATAATATATACTGTTGTTTGCAAGCGCCGACAAAAAGTTTGTGACGTCAAAAGAAGAATTACGACGTACGCTACGCGGAAAAAACAGGACGGGAAAAGTGAAAGGTAGGCCATAAAAAGTAAAAACAAACTAGTCAAACCGGCGATTTAGATGCAACGCCATCTACAAACGAGCAACGACAAAAAGCTTGAAAATCAATGCATCGTTGCAAAGACAGTGTGGACAGCTGCATTAAATACAAAGCACTAGTCGCCTCGATATTATTCACTCTGTTACCGAACACCGCTGACGGAAATAACATGTATTTACTGGCAAGCAAGCTAAATCAAACGGCGCGATTACTAACTTAGTCTACGCGTAATGATGAACAGTTTCCGAGCAGCAAAATACCGAAGCCTTGGAATCTTGGAATGGAGAACGCCTGGAAGCTGGAAGCGATATCGCGTTGCTAGTTATTATAGGCCCAGCAGGTGACAAAATTTAAGCAAACAAGTAAGTGCATCCAGGGACGTCTTTTGCTAGCGCGGGGCCCTTGCACTGACTTATCCGCAGGCCCCCTGATGCCACATAGTGACTTGTGACCACAGTCCACACTACACCACAAACTAATACTGCAATACTTTATTTCGTCATACAGACAGCAGCAACACAATGTACAGATAAAAAATAAAAGAAACGGACTCAAAAAGAACACACTCGGGCCTAAAACCTAAATAAAAACAGAAACACACAATGTAGGCCATGCAGTATATTTTGTGTTTTTGTAGATGCGAGATTTTAGTTTCCCTCCTCTTCCCAACATTTTCTACAGATTTTAATTGAGTTCAAGTTGTGGCAATAATTCATCCCTAAGGCGATAAAAATTGGTTAGATTAAATAACTGATCGATCCATCGCCGGTTGCAGCAATCACAGCCGCAGCGCGGGGCCCTTTTGGGGCGCGCAGCCCTTGGCACGTGCCAAGGTGCCACCCCCCTAAAGACGGGCCTGGGTGCATCTGTACTGTAGGCCCGTAGCGCACGATTTATAGATTATCAAGCAAGAAATAGAAACCTAATGCTACAAATGCATTACTATTCTTTGCAGTTAGTTGATACACTGTAGTCCATAATAAATCTTACATTTGGTATATTTGGGCTTATTTTACTTTGTCTCACATTTTTCATTTGAAACGTCGGTCGTTAACTTAAATTTTTACGCGCGAGAACTAGCATAGCTATAGCGCGTATTAGCAAGGGTAATTCTATCTGTCTGTCCGTCTGTCCGTCACGACCCGGTACCAATCCAAGACCAGGTGAGATAGAGATATCAGGTTTTCACCCTATGATAGCTTAGAGTCTCTAGCATTTCGCGACAAAATTTCAT
>Ga0209671_1001355_pt1 | contig 20234 bp, 15 predicted proteins | sample WorMetHERISLAND2_2_FD_187401 | JGI IMG/M metagenome (GOLD analysis project Ga0209671, IMG submission 187401) | Marine gutless worms symbiont microbial communities from Max Planck institute for Marine Microbiology, Germany - Olavius geniculatus... | ecosystem: Host-associated > Annelida >...
CGCTAACTAAGTGTTGCAGTAGGCCTACTTTTAATATTAATAATGCTTGATAGCACGACTACAAATGAAAAGTGCTCACACTGCAACAGTACTTTTGGACGTTTATTTTTGTGAACGGCCCGAGTACTTGAACTTTGTGCTGTGTCAGTTTTATTTTTTTTTCAGATTTCAGTACATGCGTAGCAGAAGTTTGAACAGAACATTTTATTTTTGTTCTGATTTCTGACGATGTTTTGTTAATAACAGACAGGTACGGTACTTAAAGTAGTGCATACACGCCAGTGATTCGACAAGATGCTATCAAAACATAGACCTAGATGTAAAAAATGTTTCAAAAACGTTAAAAACGTGGCAGGAATTTTTAAAAAATGTTTAAAACGTTGAATAAAAAAAACGTTTGCATAGTTTGTTTAACCTCCTGACGAATGCCTAATTCTGTAGGTGAATATTATATCTAGAACTATAGTGTAGACAACACACAGAAAACATTGTTTAATTTTAATTCAACCAAATAGACATAAGACCATAGCACTATGGTAACTAATTAAACTACAATCACTATAATATTAATTTTTTTCTGTGGTTTCAAAAGTGCATGCTTGTTAAAGTTCTTGATGAAATTTTCAATGCACGTTTTTAGAAAATAAAAAGTTTTGAGAAAATTTAAAAAAGTTAACAACGTTAATAACGTGCCAATTTAAAAATAAACGTAAAAAAGTTTTTTTACATCTGTAATCATAAGTTTTATCTGATCTGTATTAAATCTACTTGACGTAAAAATGTATTGCAACACATGACATTAATCTATAAAAAAACGCGTTTCAACACAGCGTGTAGGCCTATGGACTGCGGAGATTATTTGGGCAATCACAACTCAGACAAATTTCGCCTTTTACTGTAAGCTTACAGCTTCTCTAAAATATCCAGAACGCACCTTAGGCCAGGCCTGTACAAAACTAGGTCTAAGCAACATTTACGTTTGCAGGCTTTAAAGAAGAAGAAGAAGAAGGAGAAGAAGAAGAAGAAGAAGATTCCGCATAGACAGCTAGGTCCATTGCGAGGGAGCTCATGCTGCGCATCCCCTTGACAGCACTTTGAGCCGGCGAGGGCGAAGCCCAATTAAGCTAGCATACAGCCCAAGTCGGCCGGGTTAACCGACTGGATCGGTATGCCTGCAGTCCTGGCCACAGGGCCTACTGTTGCGCAGAACTCGCCGTTTCTTCCCTAGCGATGGCCTTGACCACCGCCAGTACTCATATTACCATCCCACAGAGGGTAGAAGGCTGAGTCGACCTAGTTTTGAAAATTTACATCCTACAGCATGTCGTCGATTTAAAAGTGCTTATATCATAAAATACCAGAAACTTGTTCCACACAGCACATTCTACAAGTGACTAGATGAGACCAAGGAAGGCGCTGAGGCCAAGGCCAAGGCTGGGGCCATAGTTTGTTCTCGAGGTCAAGGACATTCCTCAATGACCTCTTCCCTGGCTGAAACTGAATTATCATATATTCGCACATGCGACAATCACATTAAAGCACTCGACATGTTAAAAACTCATGACTTCTTACAGCTCTTGTCAAAAATCAAACCAGTAAGACACCAGCATGCACACTACACGACCCAATGCTATAAACAGCAGCCAATAGCAGTGGCAGGGGCTTCTATGCCCACAAATCTAGAATCAAAACTGGGCCCAAATCCCCCCTCTCTCCCCAATCTTCCACTCCTTCCCCCGTATCGAGACATAGCCCAGCCTCTAAATGGTTTGTGGTGCATTTTGAGCTGAAAACAGCACTTCTGGTGATAGCAATTTTGCATACACCCTTAACAAAACTCTTCCCCCACCTTATTTTTCACTGGGCACAAGCTGCACCCACCACATATAGGGACACAAGCCCCTGAGCAGCTGTGTTTAAATGACGTGTCAGCTGACAGGTGAGCTGTATGGTGGGGTGATTGTACCGTCAGTACATTCAGATATCTGTCTACGACGAACTTCATCGTTATGACTAGTTCCGCTGTCTGTCCTACAATCTAACTGTTGCAGGTCCGAAATGGCGAGGGGCCGAGTAAGTCGGTCGTCGTCGACGATGTCAGTGTTTAGCTGGACCGACTGCAGACTGACGGTACTGTTATAGAGCATGGGACTTCCGGCGAACGAGCTCTGCCGCGGGAAACCCACGACGTCGACCAATGACTGAAGAGAACTCTGCGATGCGGCTTTGTCACTGGCCTACAGGCACAGACAAACAGGCACAGACAGAACAACTAGACGTCACTGGTCTACACAAAGACAGAAAAACACAGAGATGGTCAGACAGACAGACAGAGACAGACAGCAAGAAAGACAGTATAGAAATTTTTTGCCAGAGGCTCTTAAATATTGCCCAAGGACGAAGATCAAGGGTAACATTTTACGAACCGATAGCAAAAAATTTTCAACGATGATCAATGACACCAGTAAAGCAAAACAAAAAATTTAAACAAAATCATTTTTAAAAAATCATCTGGTGACTTCAGTGTTGCTGGCTCACTGTTGCCTGCACGAGCAATAGTTCACTTCACTGTTGCCTGTACAGGCGACAGTGCATATTTGTAAACATAACGCGATGTGATTTGGACCAATCGCATGCAGGTATTCTGCGCTGAGGTATGACAACAGAGTTTTACGCCCGAGTCACTGGCACTAACAATGAAACACAACGGCAAAAGCCCAAATTAACTACTGGTAACACAAAAAAAAACAAATTACAACAATACATTACATATAGAATGGTGTAGAAACAAACGATTTTCAAGAAATTTTCTACCACTTAAGGAGCGATGGGATCCTGAACAAGAGTTTTGCTGCAGAGTGCAAACTGTCTGCAGAATGTGCCGGTGACAGAATTTTGAAAATCAATCTACAGATGACAGTGAGACAAGCCATCTACAGCACAAGCCATGCTGCAGATAGACAGAGAGTAGACAGATGCAGACAGCCACAGACATGGTCTCTGACATTAAGGGTCACTTTAATTACAGCTTGCTGCGTCCTGAGCCAACACAGTTAGCGCTATTGACAAGATGTGATTGTTGAGATAGTAAATAACAACCACTGCTGCAACTGTATGTTGCGGTAGTAGATTAGTAGTAGTAGTAGTAGTTATTACCATCTGTTGAGATGGTAGGTCAAACTGTGTAAGACTCTGCGTTCGTCTCAGGTTCATAAAATCTGCTGCTGCAGCAGTAGCTGTACTAGCAGTAGTTGTAGTAGTCAAGTCGAGATCATCCTTTGACATCATCATCGTCGACATCGTGATTGGCTGCTTAGTGAAGTCACTCGCTGCGTGCTGACTGGTCCTCGGTCTACCGCTACGAGTGCTGCAACTGCTACTGCTGCTCTCGGCAATTATCTCGTGTGCTTTGCCCAATAGCACGATACCGATTAGTACTTTGAATGATAGCAGGCTACAACAACAATGACAACTACTACTACAATGTACTACTGCTACTAGTAGTTGTTGTAGACTGTACTACAACAGCAATATACAGGTTAACTCAGCCCTCTATCCTCCATGGGCATGATGAGCTTTGCCCAATAACATAATGCCGATCAGCACTTTGAACGACAACAGGCTGCAACAAGAATGACAGCAACAACAACAACTAATACTACTACTACAATGTACTGCTACTACTAGTACTACTACAACAACAATATACAGGTTGACTCAGACCCCTGCCCTCAGTGGGTAGTGAGCTTTGCCCAATCATCATCAGTTTTATTTCAAGCACTTGGCCCATAAACACATAAAACACACACCAAAACACACAAGAAACACATGAGTCATGCAAATAACAGGGAAAAAAACTATATAGCACAATACTGATCAGCAATTTGAATGCTAACAGGCTCCAACAATGGCAATGACAATGGTAGCAGCAACACGAGCCAACAGATCTCTGTTTCCGTAGCCCTCATCCAGACACCAGCTGTAGATCAATCGATCGATAACAAACCTGGCTCATAGGCCAGCATTGTTCTCCATTTCTTCAGCCCTCAGCCAGACATCAGCTTACACTGCAAGTGTGAGACCACAGATAAGGAGCTACTGCATTGCACATGTGCCGGCTTTTGCTGGTACTCACTGCTCATACTAACAGGTGGATGGCCAGGCTGAGTTAACCTGGGTGGCTGGTTACATACTGAGATGGTTTACCGATCCACCACAGAGAGTCACCCATCAAACTTCTAACCAGGCCTGAGAAAAAGAAGCTTTGTTGATTGGACTGCACCACATCGCAGTCAAAATAGTAAGAAGATACTAAATTTAAATATACTGAACAGGTGAATTAAACATTCAGTTCATCACTATCAGATTAAAATAACACTGAAGGAGCATCACTACTGACCAGAGATACAGGACAAGAAGAATGACATAAGACAGAGCTGAGTTGAGTCGTAGTGATTGAGTTACAACACGAATAAGCAACACTGCCAGTGGTAGAGGTACGAAGCCCATACGACGAGACATAGTGTCCAAGTGATCAGAGAATGCCTGTCAACAACAACAACTACTACTACAAATACTACTACTATTACCATGCAACACAGTACAACAACAACTACAAAAATACAACTGAAACAACTATAACAATAACTGCAGCAACACACTACAATAACAACCAGCGTAACAACAACAACTACACAAATTACAACAAGACTGTGCAGCCGTTGAGGGGCTGCCCGCTATGGGGCCGTCCTTGCAGTTGAGTACGTGTGTGCTACCACACGGTGACAGCAAGTGCTGCCATCTCGTGAATCATTTAGACTTGACGACGCTACATGGTGAGCATGCTTTGGTGGTGGTGGATTTTTCGCCAACAACACAATTAGCCGCCGTGACCTTGACCTCTGACCCCTTGACCTTGAAATTGGTCCACGGGGTGCTGGTGTCCCAGGGACCCTTCCTACCAAGTTTGCTATTCATAAGCCTTTTCGTTTTCCTCTAGGTGGAGGCACGGGACAGACAGACGGACAGACGGACGGACAGGATCGATACATGATGGGGCCTCCTTCTAGGAAGGACGGCTCCATAATAATATGGCATAGCTTAGTCAAAGTTGGAGATAACTGCATGAAACTTCGTAATTTAGTGAAGACTTAAACACAGAAACTGCACGCAAAATGTCACTTAAAAACTTTCACTTAAAAAGAATTTCAGAACACATCAGGGGGCTATAAATCACTGACTCACACCGCACAACAGCTACAACAACAACTACTACTAAAGCAACTACAACAAAAACACTTAAATAACAGTGCAGCAGAAAAAGACTGTATCATAAAGACCTTTAGTGAAAAATGCCAAAATTGTGCTAGAGCTTCATTTTGCAGTTGGTGTCCTGCTAAATTTTATTACGCCCAAAAGCAGCTACTGCTTTCAGCGCATCTTAGCCATCGCAATTCTGTCTGTCCATCTGTCACACGGGTGGATCAGTCAAAAATGGTGCAAGCTAGGATCACCAAATCTTCATGATCGGCTGCCTGGAAGACTCTAGTTTCAAGAACCGTAAAACTTTTCCATGAATTCTAAGGGGGTCACCCTGAACGAGAGCGCTAAATGAGAGGGGGGGTGGAAAAATTTGTGATTTTTAGCCAAAAAGTCGCTGCATCTCAATAACGATGCGAGATAGGGCCTAAGTTACTATTAATCACTAATAGGAAGTCGTACACTGACTCTTGATTGCCACCAAATTCAATGACCTTGGATGACCTTGAACATTAAAATAGGGGTTTTATGGATTTTTTGGCAATTTTAGGCCGCAAGACACATTTCAAGAGCGAATTGCGTTGAAACCAATTGAGATAGACATGACAAGCTGCGTATGAAATTTTCAGCATTGAACGTAGATTTCGACGGTCCAAGTCTCGATGTTCTAGGTTCAAGAAAACCTGCGCACGAGGGCATCAAAGAACGGTACCCCCATAAAAATTGTTATTGTACTGTTGTTGGGCAGTCTTTGGTGAAAATGGTTGCAGATAGGCATGGGCATGCTGCCTACCACAAGCACTAGTGATGCACTTTTAGTCATATAAAAATCGATGACTTTGAAAGACCCTGAACTTCTAAAATAAAGGTTTTTTTTATTGATTTTTGCAATCTTCAGCTGCAGTGCACACTCCAAGAATGAACTGCAACAAAATGGCTGGAGAGCGACTGACAGTTTGCAAACAGGAACTGCTATAGGCTTAGAGCAGCACACAATAAACTAATGTATGCTGGTACGCACTGTGGTGTGTCGACTGCTGGCGAGGTCGTACGCAATACTCAGCGTGTAGTCACGGTACACCTAGCACACGCAGTAGACCTATACACTGTGCTCAGAAAAACACCCTACATCGATGGGATATCTAATTCTCGTAAACATTCCCTAAAAATTTTGTATAAATATAAACATTTCTGCATGGAGATATAGAAGAAAACATGACTGGTGTTTTTTTTCTGAACACCAGCTCACACATACGTTATTTTGCTTTGATGTCAGTGCATAGCAACTACAGCAATAATACATTAATCAGAAGCAGATAAAGAACATATATTTGAGAAGAAATATGTTACACTGTAACCAATGCAAGGTAATCCTTGCATGATATCCAATGACAATGAATAGCCCAACCAGAGCCAAAGACGAAGTCAATCATTGTAGTAGTAGCAGTACATGTAGCAGTAGTTGTAGACACTGACAACGACAGTAAGAATGTCAGCTGAGCAGCATGCAAACCTCGGAGGGAATTTCGTTGAACTTGGTGATAAAAGCGTGTTTGACCCAATCAACTACAAACTCTGACAGCATCACCAGGATCATGTCAGGAATCAACACCCAGATATGCTCTGTGCAACAACAACTACACTTGTAGTAGTAGTAATCGTAGTAGTAGTAGTTGTTGTGGTAGTAAACTAATTCATTAGTTGTGTACACATAATGATCATTTCGTAGCAAAATGGTTACCGCATCAGACTTATGACAAAGAGGTTGTGGGTTTGAATCCTGGTTGAGTCGCTACCAAGCAATTACAACTTGGATGGGTGACTGTCTGCTGACAGGTAAACTATCCCGGTATGTAACCAGCCGCTTAGTTCAACTCAGCCTTCCATCCCTCAGAGGTAGGTAAATCATGTATCAGTCTGTCTGGCTGTGTTTGAGGCGGTTCACCTGTGTCAGGTGGCACCTGGCAATTAACAATGTGCAATCTCATGCTGCAGGTCATTCACTGTTACAGAGTTTTCACAAGCATTCAAGACTCAAGTAAGGTACAAAAAAACACTTTTGTGGATGCAACTGTGGAACAGTGTTCCAGTTCATATAAGACAAACTGAGATTGATTTCAAAAGGTTTAGAGCTGCCGAAGACTTTGTGACTAAGTAATATATTGTGCCGCCTTTTGTGTTCTCCGACCTAGTTACTTATTTTTTTCTGTTACTTACTAACTAGCAAAGCCATGTTCCACACATGGGTCCGGGAATACAGCACAACAATGATCCAGATTTCAGAAATAGACAGAGAAGTAGTAAAGGTTGTTTTACAAGGGTGAGCTGTGAATTACTTTTGATATGTGACATTAGCATTATATCAGCAGCAGAAACAGTAGTAGTAGTTGTTGTTGTAGTAGTAAGAGTGGCATGTGTAGTAGTATTCTGACCCATATTCCATGAGAAGTCAGTCAAGTTGCGAATGCCAACGACGGTCAGCAGAAACAGAAGATGAAATCTTTCACGGACGTCGCTACACGACATCTGAAACAAATTGTGCTTCTCAAACTTCTTGAACACACTCCCCTTCAGCTCCACAAACTGACACACAGACAGACAGACAGACAGACAGAGACATAAACACGTGGACATAGACACAGAAAGGCAGATACATACAGAGATACACTACAGGACATCTGAAACAGTGAGTGAGTGAGTAAGGTTTAACGTCCCACCCGACAGAGTATAGGTCATTTCAAGGAAGGCCTTTGCAGGCAAAGGCACAGACATAAAATACTGGAAAAGTAACTTTAACCCTTATAACAATGGAACACAAAGTTTAACCTTTGCAAAAGAACATAATATGGAACATAAAACACAGAAAAAAACGACCTAAACCTAAAGTTGTAAGAACCTGCCGTTATTATTGTGCATGTTAAACTGTAATGGCAGTTCTAATAAACTTCCCTGTTATCCTTTCTGTGTCTATGTCCAATCATCAATCTCATAATGCTGTCTATTGCTGAAACAGATTGTGCTTCTCAAACTTCTTGAATACATTCCACAAAATGATACAGAAACAGACAGACAGTCTCTCAGATTCTAGGCATATAAAAGTACACTGCTACAAAACTTCCTCTTTCCACTATTTCAGCAAATGATTATTACCAAATTACACATTGGTGTCTTTGAACAAACTCCTAGCCTGAAACAGTAACTAATACGCTGCATAGATACATCATCAAATGGCAAGCTCTGTCTACAGAGTAAGTAGCACAGCGTGCTGGCAAATCAAAGTATGCAAATAATTAAGTAATTTATATAGTATGCAAACCGTAATAACACTGAATGCTCACTGATAGTAGAACGAAAAGTACAAATGTCTCAGAAAGCATCTAAAGGTAGACAGAAAGAGTATGCTGCATTCAAGTCTGTTCGGCTCAAAGAAGCGATAGACATAAAAAAACAAGACAAGCCAATGAACCGAGATGAGGGGTACTACCAACTTCCTCATATCTACGACAACGTCTAGAAGAAAAATAAAAAGCAGAAAGAGATTTTGCATACACACTAGACACCTGGTTGAACTGTACAGGAGCTCTTCCCCTTAGCAGCGCTTTGGGCCAGTAAGGGTTAGAACCAGTGAAGCTAGCACACAGCCCAATTCAGCCAAATGGCTGGTTCTATTAACAGCCAGTACCTTTAACTAACAGTTACGGTAATATCTACAACATCCAATGACAAACAGAAATCATCCTGAAGCAGCAGGACAGCTGAAAGATCAACAAATAAATAAGTAAATAAACCATAATTATAATACGTACGTTGTTAGACATCATGATGGTCAGCAGAGATTTGTTGTGAGAGTTGAAAGCCACGTTCAGAGTGTTTGCTTGAAACAGAACGAGCATGCTGTGCATGACTGATATGAACAATACAAGTTAAGTCTCTACTTCACTAACAGTTGCAACTTGTACATGCCACAGTTACTCTAGCGAGTGAGGGAGTACAGGTTTAACAGTTGAACAGCTTATGGTTCAACAGTTGGGTTGGAATACATTGAAAGAATGCAGAATCAAGCTAGGGTCGTCATGATTAGCGCCCACAGTTTTTTGCGGGCGGTGGAATTTCAAGCCGAGCTGTGGAATTTGACCTTTTGCGCGGAATTTTGATATTGCAGGGAAATTTCGCAAAATTTTGCAGAAGTTGAGAAATGACTGATGATTAGTATGATCGTGGCTTGACAACATAATTAGACTAACTACATGACGGAGAAAAATCAAACTGAACTGCCTAAAACTGCACCTCTTCTAGTAATTACCAAGTGCTGTATACGGTAAACACAATGCGATTAATTGACAAATAGCACTTTTGACAAAAAAGGATCGATAATTTTCTTTGTATGTTGCTAGCATAACTGAGCGCCATGCCAGCATCCGAAAACTGAAGTTTTTTAACAGAATAAAGTTTAGTTTATGCACAAACAAAAGGCTACAGTAAGCCGCGGAATTTGGATAATTTTGCTGCAGTGAGCCGCAGAATTTTGCAAACTGGTCCGCGGAATATGGCAAAATTTTCCACGGAAAACTGTGAGCCCTAGTCATGATGTACAGAATAGTCAGTGGTCTAACTGCAACAGGGGCATCACTCTACCTGACTTCTAACACCCTGAATATGAAAAAAGCATGGAGTTAAATTCTGTGTTTTAGTCGGGTGTGTCAACGTATTCAACTACAGCTTTTCCCTTCAACTATCCGGATTTGGAACCAATTGCCAGCTGATGTCGTCATGTCGCCATCCATTGAGGCACTCGAATCACGAACGGCAGGCAGCGCAGTGACTCAGAAAGACATTTGCCCTGTTTTTATCAGCACTTTCAGCACGTTTTTATCAGATTCATGGACTTGGACATTATCCATCATTACAAGCACTTCATGCACACCTGTCATGCATGACATTTCTCAACTATGAGAAGAATTTGTGCATTATCAGAAAAAAGAAGAAAAAAACGTACCACTCAACACGTAACGGGTCATTTCGGGGACAGCCTTTCCAGTCAATGCACACATAAACACATAATACAACAGAAAATTTAACCTTAACAGAAAAAAACGATACAGAATATACAAAACACAGAAGGAGATTCTAAGCCTAAAACTGTAGGAACTGTGCATTATGAGCATGCACATGTAACATATGGCAGTTCTAATAATGTTCCCTCTTATCCTCCAGCGAGTCATCAATCTCAGAATGTTGTCTATTCGAGGATGGAGGGGCACATTTACTGTGGCCTTAGCCCTAAACAGCACCACCAAACTGTGCATGACTGACAACGTGCGAGTTAAGTTTCTATTCTACTAACCATTACACTGGCCACATTTAGCCTAGAACTTATCCCCGAAACACTATCATACTGCGCAATGTGCTTGACCTAGCCATCAGCGATACCAGTTAAGAACCACGTATCACAAAAACTAGATGTGCACAACACGGTGTACAAATACCTGTTCCCTTTCACCATTCAGACACCATTAAGGATACAAACATAGACGACAGCCAGTGCAAAGTGTGGTAGAACACCGATGTGTTCTCTACGTCTGCCCCGTGGCTCAGCTGCTGTCCAGAACAGTGAGTCTAGGATATCTTGACCGAACGATGAAAACAACTTGTCAGCTATCTACGTAGAGTGCACAACAACAAAAACTACAACTAATATTACTACAACAACTACCACAGCTAATACAACAACTACTACTACTACATCTTGTCAGCAATCGACACAAAGTGCACCAAAAAAACAACTGCTACTAGTAATACTACCACAACAACTACTACATACAGCTAGCACAATGACAACTACTACTATTAATACTGCTACAACTACACAATGTCCAGAAGAAAACATCCCAAACATTATCGATTGTCACTTGAAGAAGAGATATCCAATTTTAATAATTTTTAATACAAATATTTCTCTCAACTGGCCATCAAATGACCGTTCAGTATTCCACCTCACCCAATGTCTGTTTCTGCACTACCTGGGAAAAACAGAAAAAACAAGATATGTGTTAAAATGAATGGAGATACGCCAAAAAACATCCCCAACATTATCGATTGTGACTTGAAAAAGAATCGACAGATTTTAATAATTTTTGGTGCAAAACATTTTTGACACTACTTGCCATTAAACGAACATTCTAGTTCCCACCTCACCAACTGCCTGTTTCTGCATTGCCTGCGAAAACCCGAACAGGCGAAATAGGACAAAAATGCAATATTTTGTTGATTTTGTTTCCCCAGGTAGTGCAAAAGCAGACAGTGGGTGCGATGAAATATTGTGTCAAAAATATTGGTGTCAAAAACTATTAAAATCTCATAATCCTTCTTTAAGTTACAATCAAAAATGTCCGTGATGTTTTATTTCCGGACACAGTGTACTACTGCAACTAATACAAGAACTATAGCTGCTACTACAACTTGTCAGCTACCTACAGAGACTGCACAAGAACAACAACAACTACTACTACTTGTGCTACTGCAACAAACAATACTACAGCTAATACGATTACAAAGACTACTACAACGTGTCTCCAGAATGCGAGTCCATAGCATCTTGACCAGATGATGAGAACAACTTCTCAGATATCTACTCCACCAAATGCAGTTTTTGAGCTTGAAATGTAAATGCATAAAAATGTGTTTGCACTCTACTCCCCACCGGGTCATCTAACTAGATTAATGGAGAGTCACACTCAGCTGTAGTACTGTGTGGCTCGGTTGTCCAACGGTAACGTGCCGGAACTGAGGTCACTCAGGGGCACAGGTTCGACTCCATGCCGGGACACTGCTGGGTAATGACCTTAGGCAAGTTGTTCACACACATGTGCCTCTGACACCAAGCAGCATAATTTGGTACCGATCAAAAGGCAGTGACGCTCTGCAGCTGAGAAGGTAACGTAGGTCTGGCGTCGCACTGGCCATGTGTCACGAACTCTATCCACCTACAGGCTCAACGGCCAACGTATGGGAGATGAGCACCTCGCCTACGCCCCAGGTGGGGTATGGCACCTTTACCTTTACACAGCCCAGGGGTCAAGAACGACCGCTCCTAAAGTTGGTAAAGTCCAGCTACAGGCTCTACAACAACTACAACCAGTAAATGGCAAAGGCTAGTACTTGCAACAGCACTGCTTACTTGAGTCACACTCATGGCGAGAAGCATCTTACAGTCCCAAAAGTGGTAACTACAAGCTAAAGACACTGCAGCAGATTATGGAGGCGAGGCAAGGCATCCACTGCCCATGTCAGTGAACAACTAGACCCACAGTGCAGCCAGTAGACATACCACCGCCCCAACCAGCAACAATAGGCCTGTGTAAGTACGAATTTCCTATACTGCTGATAAATGTAGCTGAAATTTATACTTTTTTGACCATTAGCCCTGCATTTTCATGTTTTCAGGTGGAATGATTCTTGCAGTGTGTGGTACCATAACTACAACTACAACTACAAATACGTACATCGAGCATGTTGAAGAATATGTATAGTTTGATGACGGTTTGTCCACGTATAATGTGGTACATCATCGACACATCGACATAGTGCATTACCACGCAACAGACTAGCAGCACGATTCCTTTCAGCAGGTCACATATCTCTGCTGCGTCTAGAGCCTCACCAGCCACCGGCCAACTACAACAAACAACTACTACTACTACTAGCACTACTAAAACTACTGCTACGATTCAACATAAAGTAAGGAAGGCTCAACGACAGAAACTAGTGTTGTGTCAAACCCATGATACCTCGACAAGTATCATGAGTACCAATGTTTTGATACCAGTATCAAAAAGGTCTTGACATATCGCGGTGCCACGATAACGCCAAGTATCACGACATGACAATACCTGTTTCGATACTATGCAGTTTGCAATTGAATCGCTGCTCTATTGTTGACAGCTGCACACTGCACGACAGAAATAAAAAAGAGGCCCTATATGCGGTGGTGTCTGGGGACTGGGCTACAGAATACTGTATACATTCATTCATCCAACAAAACAGATTTGTTAAAAAATCGTCGCAAAATAACTGACGAGTGACGACTGACATTAGCTCAGTTCAGATGATCAGTTCAGCTGTCAAACAAAAAGTAAATGTATTTTTCAGCAACAGTGCCCCCAACATTGCAAAATAACTGACGAGTGACGACTGACATTAGCTCCATTCAGATGATCAGTTCAGCTGTCAAACAAAAAGTAAATGTATTTTTCAGCAACAGTGCCCCCAACATTGCGCAACCCAAGAAAAATTTATCCTGCCCCCCTCTGCCTTGACAGGCCTGTGGACTAACGTTTCATATGCACTTCTTGTAGTGTGATAGTATCACGATACTCGATACCTAAAATGGTATTGTTATCATGGCGCCAATTTCAGGTATCGCACAACACTAACAGAAACTGTAAGAAAGGAACAAACAAAAACATTGCAGTGTTAGCTAGTGCACTGAGTGAGCAGTAAGTAAGAACAAATGGAATGACAAATAAACAAACAGTAATACAAAACACACAGACAATTGAACAAACAAAGAGACACAAAAAAGCAGACACAGACACAACAGAGGACAGACAGACAGACAGACAGATAAATGGAAAGACAGACGAGAAGAGGGGGAGTGATAGAGAGAGAGCATTTATTTGCCAAACACATTAACAATACTAAAATACAATAATATACACTGAAGATGGGCTGCCAGAAAAGCAAATGCCTATCAATGCTGGCCACCCATAAAACTATAAGTAATCACTAATCAGATTATAACAGTGTCCACAACAAGAGAAGTGCAAAATTTGGTTTGCAACAATACATAAACAAATTTGTGTCATATACAAATAATTTGAGTTAAGCCTCAGATGCACAATTTTGTATAAAGTTAACATAAATAAAGAAACATAGAGGATCCAAGACAGAACCCTGTGGAACTCCACAGGTTTATATCTGAAGTTTCAGATTTGGCATCAGCTAAAACAGTGAAGCGTTTGAGATTTGATAAATAATATAAATAATATCTGAATGAAACAGACAGACAGACATTCAAGTGACAGCTATCACAGTGACTGACCACGAAGTGAGGATTCCCCGGATGCAGAACTTGCAGACTGCCTTGATGAAGCGCAGAGGCAGGAATGTAAAAATGAATAGAAAACCATCAACGCATTGGAAGAAACCGTACATTATGAACTACACAACACAGCAATAACAGTTACGTGTTAGACATGTCACTACCAAATTAACTCGACGTGTGCAGAAACCATATAGCAAACAAAGAAACATCATAGGTTAAATCGGGTGCACACACCACTTCACGTGAACCCATCTCAAAGTTATAAAGCATCACCTGCCATGTGATATCACACAGTGTTACCTGCCAGCAGACACAAACACACCACATCTTAATCCCAGGCAGGCAAGCTGATACTGAATTTACCTATCCAGAGGAATGAAAGGCTGAGTTGACCTTCGTGTTGGTTATATACTAAAATGGTTTACCTGTCCGGAGAGAGCCACCCATCAAAGCAGTAACCACTTGACCGGAAGTCAAACCCACGAAGTCTTTATCACAACTTCTGATGCTCTACCACTACTCTGCACTAGGAATGTTAAATTCATATTTTCCAATGCGAATTTCGACCGCTAAAATTCGGATTAAATTTGAACTTTGTTTATATATTTGTAGAGAATCTTCAGCAATTTGCGTTTGATGTCTGCACTGTGGGGCAAGATGAAAATCACAGCACGCATGCCACATGCCGGGAAGCAGTCTATCAACCATGCAATCAGCCAGGACGTCAAGCCATGTTGCGCTCTACTGACGTCGATTAATGTCTGCTTTGTGTCTGGGCCATCAAGATTTTTCACTTTGATAGTTTGCATCAGTATACAACACAAGCAGTGCAAGACGAAGAGTAATTGAACGCCAGGGCAGTATGCAGGAACGGGAGGGGAGAGTTAAGCAAACATGCGGTGGGCGTCGCTTGAATTGACGACTGGCAGAGAACAAAGAAATCATCACACAGTGCACCGCTGAAGTAAAAGCGCTCCACTTTCAAGGCAAAACTGTCTGCGTCTAATTAGTGATGCTTGGTTTCGAATATCGAAGTGCTGAAAACCAAATACAAAGTCAAACTTGAAATTCAAAGTTCGCAAATCCGAACTTCGTTTAACAACCCTACTCTGCACTAAGCCAACTGTAGCAAGTCATCATTAACTCAAAGCAAAAACAAGCACTAAGTAAATGAAAAATGAAAGTCTGCGAGTTTATACTGGTACGCAAAATGCAGTGTAAGCAAATAAGTAAGTAAGTAAAACATAAATTTGCATAGCACATAACGTTAAAATTAACCTCGAATGCAGTGAACAAATACTCACTTTTTCCAGTTCGCGAGGGATCTTCATGAAAGTGTAAACGCGTTTCCGGCGCTCAGCAAAGCGTGCCTTGTCATGTTCCAGCCAGTAGCCTCGCGTCAACTCAAAGTACACATAGCGCCACAGAGATATCTCTGTACATGTGCGCGTACACATGACATCACTTTATTGACTGAATTATTGTTCAAGGATGTAAATTTTTCCCGGCAACTATAAATTTCCTGACTTTCTGAATCATGTTAAAAATTGATGAATACCACAAAAAAATGAATATTGGCTCACTGTTCAGAAAAAGGCTTGCTCATCATGTTGAATAGTGTTCTTTAGACAGCAGATGACATCGGAAATTTATAACAAAATAAATCAAGTAAATGCTACAGGCAAATTAGTGCTATCATAAACATTGCCCACCAGGATATCTAAAATAGCAATCAAAGTTAAAAATTGTGTTAGCCTTAAGGTCAGGATTAGTGTTAAGTTAGAAATACTGTTAGAGTAAAGGATTGGATTAGACTTAGGTTTAGCCTGAAGGGCTAGTCTTAGGATTCATAGAAAACGGGTGTAGAGTGCACGTTGTACAAACCTGCGCTTGATCTGATTTTAAATATTAAATGTGTTGTTTTCCAAAACAAACAGAACACATAGAGTTAGGGTTAAGAATTGGGTTAGACTTAGGGCCCATTGCACCAACGTCGTTCAACTTTGAACCCGGGTCAAATCTGAATTTGAACCTAGATCAGCCGTAAATTGCATTGCACCAAAGTGGTTCAAACACTGATCTCCGTTCAATTCTGAACTGCCATCTGACCACCGATCAAATTTTGATCTCGGTTCAACTCGCGGTTACGCATGCGCACTAGGCAATGAATGTTCTCCAGGATACTATTGCTGCCAAAAAAATTGTCAGATTCGAATCCTATCCTGCCCAAAAAACTTCTTCGTATCGAATAATAAGACCTCTAATGCAATTATACTGATGATCTGAATATGTTAGATTTACACCATATTCGTTCTATGTTCTCTTTGTGCTCGATAAATTAACAAATAGATGAATAAATCGCATTTTCGGTGGCGAGGTTTCGTTGTTACAGTAAACATATGAATGAACCCTAACCACAGCAACAAAAACTCATTTGAATCGATTTATAAGACGTCCAATTTAATTAGTGTATGTGACTGTGACGTCACTGTAGTTGGCCTACGGGCTGAGCGCGGCTTGACCAATCAGCGTCGTCCATGGTATAACCACGGCCGTTCAACTGAACGGGATCAGCTGATCCAAGTTCAACTTGGTGCAACGTAATTCAGCGTGAACTCGGTTCAACTCTTGATCTAGGTTCGGCTGAATCAAGATCATGAACGACGTTGGTGCAACTGCCCTAAGATTTAGCGTTAAGTATTAGCTTCAGGATTCATGTGGGAACAGCTGTTTACATCACAGAATAATTTACTAGAAAAACTAACACAACAAATGCAACGGGAACATCACGAGTCTAACTTATACTGGCTGCAACGGTCTGTCGGTCGTCTCGTCTGCGTGATCTGAGATCTTGTACGTGTTGTTGAACTTCCTCGCCGCACCCAGCAGGCAGCACGTCATCGTCATCTACACTGTTTTCAGTCGTCGCGGCGGCTGAACTATTCCACGAATCCGCCAACCCGTCAGAGTTCTGCCCGGACCGCAGCTCGTTCTCTGAACATATCGGCAACGACGTCATCTCAGATTCCGTCACATTATCGCATTTTAGACCGTTTAGTTGGTGAATGTTTAGTAATTTGTAAACAAACACACGTAGGCGTGTCCCATAGATAAACTCAACAAAAACATAGCATAGATGAATAAGATAAAAATAAACAAAAACATAGTTAGACAAGATGGACGCAGGTTGAAATCTTTATGTCCGTATCACAAAAAATTATCACAATTCACAACCATTTGCAGCATAACTAAGTATTGAATAAATATAACTGTTTCTAAATAAATAAAATAGCATCACTGAACAATGCACTTTTGTTTGAAAATCCCTCGATGTTAGCCTGTACTAAGCTTAGTCCCTAGGCAATACGTGCAACTGTCGCGAGAAAAAAGTCTGCCGATAACTTCTAGCCGATCCTGACTTTTGTGATCTCTCGTTTTATTCGTTGCCAGCTTTTTCTGCCAAACACCGATAGTTTGCTGTGATCTTTGATCAGCAAAAAACAGAATCACAGTGCAGCACGGTAGTGCTGACACTGTTGTAAGGGCGATGAACGTTAAGTATAGGAAATGGCGTTGGGGGGTCCTGTAACTCTGAAACCCCTGGGAGTCCGGAGAAAGTCCGGAGGGAGTCTGGAAAGAGTCCGGAAGGAAGAGTTTATACGCCCTGAATTAGACAATATCAGGCTGTATGAATTATACAACACATATGTATGCGCGCTATTTGCACCTACCGCCCTATTTTCGGGGTCGGGCAATCTAACGGTATCATTTTAATGTAGGCCTACCCTCTAACAACCCCTGTTGCCACAGCAACCATTCAAAAGTTGCAAAATTTTGCATTACAGCCAATGGAGAGTTCAAAGCGGTAAGAGATAGGCCTTATTGTGCGCTGTTTGCACTTACCCCGCTATTTTCGGGCCAGGGCTTTCCGACGGTGTCATTTAAATTTGTCCCATGACGACCCCTGTTGCTATGGCAACTAACCGTTCTTATTCAAAGACAAAATTCGCTGCAGCAGACATTTTTACATCACACTTAACTTTTTCCTTGCACCAACTTTCTTTACCCGCCCGGAGGTATTCTGAAAACAGTAAATAAATTTATTGTCATAAAATCCAATACCAAAAATTTAGACTAAATTCGACTAAAAAACAGCAAAAAATGGCTTTGGTGCGATATTATGGCGTGTTGAATTCCAGACTGGCCCTTACAAGACTAGCCACAACGTTGTGTCCTGGACCTAAGCAGCCGCTACAACCGACGTCGCCGAACTAGGCCTATTTCATCGGCTAGCCACCACAACTAAAGAACTTTCAGGCTAAGCCGCGAGTGCCGACAGACCCCAATTAACTTAGTCTCGCTCTCAAGCGCTCGCTGTAAGACGCTATAGTACGCTGCCGCGGGCCTATAGACTTGAAGTCGAAGGTCGATTGTTCATTGTTCGGTCGATTCACGTTGTTTTGCTTTCAAGCAGTCGACTTCAAGTGCAATTCTGTCAAAGTGAGTGAGTGTAGTAGGCCTAGTATCAGTATAGGGTGGCATAGGCTGCGTCAAACAGATTCACGACGTCGTGTGTTTTTGGACAGGTCAGCAACCGCACACTCGCAACACAGTACTGTCCCCTCCTCGCCTCATCTGCCATAAGACTGTACTTCATTCTGCCAATGGGTCAAGCACTAGCACACACTCTGTCAGATGCTAGGCATACCATTGGAGGTGTGAGAATAGTATTTTTTCAGCGTCTGCACTACTCCAGTGTTCAGATCAATGTTAAGAGCTTGCGGGCTGGAAAATAACGGTAGCACCATATAGACTCCTCGATGTGCTGCAGGGCCGCAGTTTGTGCACGTCTGGCCTGTGTCTACTGTTTACCATGCTGCTAATATATCGTGGGATAATCACGGGTGCAGTCAAGCGTAAGCACACCAACGACGATTTAAGCTACACGACCAGTTGTCGGCCAGCGTGAAATAAGTGTCTGGGATGTTACGGTGTTTGCGAAATGAAGAACAACGTCTCGCGACTCCAGTGCTCTGGAGTTTATTTTGCAAAGGTCTTAGGTTTTGGTCTATAGTCAATGCCGTAAAGATCTTGATCTTTGTCGGGAATTTTTAGACATATCTCGATAATAAAAAGCAAAATTCGTTTGTTTTCAGTCATTCGCTAAAGAATTTGCTAAAATGCACAGGTTTTAAAAGAAGTGCTGGTGCTGGGAGTTTATACCTGCTACGTCTGCTGTGTAGAGCTTTTCATCCTTTCGCTTAGCAGCTATAGTCACCAGTCACCACCAATTCCATACTGTCGTTGGCCGATGGCATAAAGTCATAAGCTATGTTAAGGTGATAGTGATTAGTTTTGTTTTTGCAGCTTTAGTTAGTACTTTGTCGTTTTTAAAAGACTATCTGTTGGGGGCCTAAAGTTTCCGGCTACAACTACTGACCAATGACAACTGTCATAGGGTCATTTCCTTGATTATCGGACCGATTTGGTAATTTGTCGTCTCAGATAGGCCTAATCAGTTTTGTCTCGTCGATGTTTAGTTTTTCTGTGCTAAAATAGCCTAGCAGCGAGTGTTCAAGCTTTGCTGTCTCCGGAGTAACCGCGATATGCCGTACATAGCTGTATACCGCGTAGTGTTCGAAAATTACCGGTAAGATTGGGAATGTTACCGTTACTGTAAATTACCGGTAACTTACCGGTAATTTACCTTTAATTTACCACTAAATTTCCGGTAAATCACCCATATTTTACCTTTAACAGAAGTGCATCCCGCTGAAAAAGTCTCAGAATAGCTGTTAACATACGTAAGTAGACGACTTTGGCGCTTTAGTTTCAAAATCAAATTGATTGGACTATTATGGCGCTTAATGTG
>Ga0209671_1001356_pt1 | contig 20233 bp, 18 predicted proteins | sample WorMetHERISLAND2_2_FD_187401 | JGI IMG/M metagenome (GOLD analysis project Ga0209671, IMG submission 187401) | Marine gutless worms symbiont microbial communities from Max Planck institute for Marine Microbiology, Germany - Olavius geniculatus... | ecosystem: Host-associated > Annelida >...
TAGACCATGATGGTTAACTTTGTCAAATGCTTTGCTCAGATCGATTGCACAGAGGTTAACAGTACTGCCTCTGGACACAAAACGATTAACAATATTGCGCACCGAATATATAGCATGAGAACAACTATGCATGGTATGAGCCTACAACTAAAGTACTGGTAAAACTTGTAGCACATTTTGCAGATGTAGTCTTTGCGACTGATTTGGCCTGTTGTATAGGAAGCCCAAGTTATGAAGTCCCTTTGGGTTTCTTTCTGTTTCTTTACTAGTTTTCGAGACCGAATGTTCTGCAGCTGAATGTATGCATTCATTTGGTACAGCAAAAGAGCGTTCGAAAAAAATGCTAAATGTTGGGATGAGGTCCCGAAAATGACTTACTGAGAAAACTCATTGTTCTGAAAAATCCTACACTGTCGTCCCTTATTTGAAACACACTCCATAACTGATTAGCGCTGTTCGCACTATGCTGTACTGTATGTCACATTAGGCCTACCCATTGTTGTGTTATAGACAACTTGATGATTGTGCTTATGTCGTATTTAGGTTTGTGTTTTTGACACTGTTGTGCTTGGGAGCATTTGTGCTTATGTACTGTCGCCAACCATGGGGTATGGGATGTTTTAGCTTTAGTTAGTCCCACCGTTTGGGGAATGGGATTAGTAGGGGTTCAACATGGCAGCCTTCCACAGGCCTCCCTATATTTGCTTATTCAGACAGTTTTTCGGTAAGATCTACTATTTAGCTACAATAGACATGTTACTGCAGACAACTGGCAGATAAACGACAGACACAGCAGTGTTTTTTATAAGCGCGATCGTTGATGCGGTAAGCAAAAATCATGAAAATAGTTTCATACGCCATTATAGGCATGATATGCTTATCAAAACGCGAGTCCATATGTAACGAGTAGTCTTTGTTGTTTGTGTTCATAAAAGTGATGCACGGAATGCGCTGTTTGTATGCTTGCTGCTTGCAGCTGATTCACGACAATCTCAAGTCATTTAGTGCATTACTCCACTCTCACAAGCCACTCTTCCAAATCGACACCCTCCTTGCTGTTCCAGACGTCATACTGCACCCCACCGCCAACGACGTCTTCAAATGCGTTCTACAGTGCGTCCGTGACTGCGTGGAAGGGTACGCTGACTATGCTATAACGTTCTTCTAACAGTCAGTCACATATCTTGCAGTTTTAAGTCAAAATACATTGGAGTATAGACGATGGTTAATGCTGCAGCATTAAAAAAATTGCCAACTAATTTCACTTTACAGTAGAGCTGTCGAATTAACGCGTTAACTTAACACGTTAACGAATTAAAGAAAACATCAGTGGCGTTTTAGGCCCGGGCCGAGGGAGAGCACAGGCCCCCAATTTTGCTCCAGACTCCCAGTTTCATGGCCACTTATGATTTTTTTGCAAAGATAACACAAATATCTGATTGCTTTGTGTTTCAAAACTGCATAAAAGTGCGCAAATTTGTGGCTTTCATTAAACGTCCAAAAATCAAAATTGCTTCAGCTTCAGGGGGGGGGCTTCGCTCCTTGATCCCTTGACCAGGGGCTTTGCCCCTGAACCCCGCTGGGGGCTCTGCCCCAGACCCCCGTTATAGGCTCGCACTACCGCGCTCGCCGTGGGGACGTGCTCTTCCCCCTAGATATTGCGAGCTAGATCTGCCACTGATCAACATGCATTAAAAACTAATACACATACGTAAATTTACCTACATCTGTGAAGCAGGAGTTCCAATATTCCATTAAACTACGTTTAGCTGACGATTGAGTAATATTCAAGTACTCTACGCCGTTTTACGGTAACGTATTTCTAGTTAAAAATTGTTTTGTTGACGTCCATCACTACTGCCACGGTCCTGCGACACAGGCACGACTTCATGGGCTTCATTCCACTCACTACTCACCCTCTTGAAGTAGTCCACCTACAACGTCAGCAATATTAATGATGCGTTACTAATGGGGTGTTTACACGATCCAGCAAACGTCCAGCAATTCCCATGTATTTTGAATACATTTGCTGGAAGTTTGTGTAAACACCCTATTACGCGTTAACGCATGCATTAAGTTAGAAGGCGCTCGTGAGAGTGCATATCGCCGCCAAGTGAAATGATTTAAACTACTACTAGACCTACAACTACTACTATGCCTACAGCTACAACTACACTCTACAACAAGGAAAGGGGAGGGAGAAGAAAGAGCCGGAAATTGTCTCCCCGTCTATCTGGCACCGTTATCAAAATATGGCGCTTCACTGATAATGGAGTCGCGACCTTGACCTTTCGGGGTCACGTGACGTCATCGGTCACGTGACCATTCGACTCGCGGTGGTCGATTTCCGATGGTCCATTGTGACCATGCGTCTATCTGGCACCGTTATGGAGATATGGCGCCTCAAAGTACATGTACACAAACAAACAAACAAACAAACACACAGAATGACGGACAGAACGACCAATCTCTTAATCTCCTCTAATGTTCACTACGTTCACATGGCGGAGATAAAAAGTTAACATTTTGACAGCTCAGTTTTACAGACAATACAGCGGTAGCAGTGCAAATTGAGTATGGTTTGTTTCTGGTAAACTGAATTGATCTGTTGCTGTACTGTAGGACGAAGTCGTTTGCACGCTGGTTGCACGGGACGTGTATCGAGGCGCCGCCACAGCGGATCGACAGTGAAGACGAGTTGTTTGTTGTCAGCTACTTCTCCGACATAGCGACCAACCCTGACATCCTGGCACTGGTGGCAGTTATTCAGCAGACCGTCCGCAAGGCGATCGCCAGCATTGCCCGTTATTTGGCGCGCTGGAAACGATACCGCAGCATCTGGAAAGTCGAGAAGGTCAGTGTACAGACCTTTCACATAACTGGAAAATCTACTCTTTTTGGAAGAAGAGCTTTACGTTATGTTTTAACCTTTTTTAGGTCTTAAAAGTTTTTGTACTGCATTTTAGGTTTTCATGTACGAAGAAGACGGAATATCAATTTTTAGATCCAGGAAGAGGATTTTATACACTATTCTCCAATTTCCATGTCACGTGGTTTTCGTTGACGTTTTCTATTTTTATTTTTTCCCAACTTTTTCCAGTTAGCGTTTTGCTTCCATTATCAATGAGTGGACGCTCATGGACGCAGGCTGCGAGTGTGTGGTCGGCTGATCATAGCGGCAGCTGGGTTTTTTTGCAGTGATTTTAACAAGGCCAAAACAAGGCCAGCCGACCAAGGCCAGCCGATCAAAGCCGAGTTCAAAGCAAGCACTGTCAGGCCAAGGCCACAAAATTTGGATTAACATCACTGACTTCTTAAGTTATACACAAAATTTATCGTCTATTTTTAATATTTCTGTTGACTTCTCTCCAACTGTTGCTGCCGTCTTCGGAACGACTGTTCACCATGTGACATAGGCATGTATACTGTTTTAACTTATGAATCTGTTCAAATATTACTGGCGGCTTCTCGTTCACAGGAGTCGATCGTGGAGAAGTGGTGCTCGAAGGGCGCCCACTCGCCGCTCGAGTACGATGACAAATTCCAGCAGTTCACACGGACGATCTTCGAGGTGGACAGCATGGCTCTGTACAAGGACCTCGGCTGCATCCGGCTGCACATGGGTCCATTGGCCAACGGAGTGAAACAACATGCCAACCAGTGGATTAGGATCTATGGCGACCGACTGCAGGAGTCCGCTTCGCAGAACCTCGTCTCAATCCAGCAACTGCTCGTGGTAAGCCGGCTTGCTGGCTTAATGGTTGCTAACTTTGGTCATCGTTATTTTTTTCTTTGCTGTATTTTTCTACGACTGAGTGTCTCTGTAGTGTAACAGTATAAGACGTTGGACTTGCGATCGTGAGGTCGTGAGTTCAACTCCCAATCGGGTCATTATCAAGTGGTTACTACTTGGATGGGTGACTGTCTGCAGACAGGTAAACCATTTTGGTATATAATCGGTTGGGTAGCATTTTGCTTAATTGCATTTCGCCTAATCTCATTTTGCATCGCATACTTACCCTAACCCTAACCCTAACCCTAGTTCGATTTCGGTTGGGGCTCTGCAGTAGACCCAACTGGGGGAGCGATTTGGCGAAATGAGACTGCACCTCAGCCACTAAGGCATCTCCATCACGTTGGGTCTTGATGAAGCGAAAATTCGGAATACCCGCCATAATTAAATGTTGTTGCACATACAAAAGAAGTAAACATGCATTATGCGGTTGCGTCATGCGTTACGTCATGACGCGTTTAAGACATCAGTAAGTAACAACGTTGTTCCCATTAGGCGAAGTGTGATTAGGCGAAATGCAATTAGGCGAAATGCGACGACACCATATAATTAGCCATCAATGTAAGCTCAGCCTTCTATCCCTCCGTGGTAGGTAAATCGAGTACCAGTTTGTCTGGCTGGGGTTGAAGCAAGGTGTGAATACTCGTGTCGGGTGGCAGGCAACAATGTGTGATTGCATATGGCAGGCGATGCTCCTGAGGTCTGAGATGGGCTTCTCGGGAAGAGCTATATCGTTTAAACTTTTAAAACCTTTTAAGTTGTTGTTGTTGTGCATTATGGAATTGCCAACATCTCTGAACGTTGTACTGCTTTTGGTTTTGGTTTAGTTAGCCAATTTTGCAATTCATCTGCGAGCTTTAGTCTGGGTCCCCAGAATGTGTAGTTTATAGGCGGAATCGGTCTTGCAGAACAACTGATTACGCCTATATTTACAGGTTCTTTGTAACGTGGTCTGACGTCTGTCTGTCGTCTGTCACATTCTTGCATCGTGCTTAAATCTTTTGACGGATTTGCATGCCATTTGGCAGGTCAACCAACTTCTGGGGTTCAGCGGCACGTTGTATAAGATCAGTCGATGATCCTCTAGGAAGCAGAAGGGCAGATTTGGGATAGAACCCAAGCAAAACATACAATTGCAAATTTCAGCCAAACTGTCAGTCTTATGCTGCAACGTAGCGAATATATACATTCCTATTTCACCATAAAAATAGCAGCGAAAAACGCTTAACTAAACTTAGCTAAACATAACTGAAAAAATAAAGAATATGTTGCATGAAATCACAACCTGGGTGTCAAATTTTTCTCAGCAGTTTCAAAAACAAATTACACAATACAGCCAACAAGTTTGATTGTCTTGCCACATCGATTCCGTCTTATGCCAAATTATTTTGGTCTTCAATAAGTTATACAAATTTGTTGAAATTATTTATTCTGACACAAATTTTTGACGTTTCAGCAACCGCTGCTGCATTCATCGGATCGACTGTCCATCAGGTGTCGTTGAAGTAAACAGTAAGTAGTCATAGATGTGTGGAAGTTGGTAGGACCCCTCGTCTTGGTTCATCGACTTGTCTTGTTCTTTTCTGATATGTATCGCTTCCCTGATCCACTGGTCCGTCCTGTTGTTTTCTCTGTCAAACACTTTGGCGCAGTTCCAATTCCGTTTGTGTTCAGAGTAAAGCTGAGAATCTGGATGACAAACCGAGCAACCTGGACGAGCTGAAGCTGGTGCTGAGAACCATCTCCAACATTCGCGACGTCTCATTGGACATCGAGACCAGCGTCTGTGACGTCATCGAACGTTATCGACTTCTCCATATGTACAACCTCCTGGTTAGTGGTCGTGGTGGTGGTCTTTTATGCCAAAAGTTATTTTTTCTGTTGCGATAACGCACTCTTCTACCAGTCAGTTACTTGCAATTCAACGACATAACTTATCCTTTGGTTCTCGTTTTTTTCGTGTCTTTGCACCGAAAATTTGGAACTCCTTAACTCCTCAAATTCGTCAATGTCAAACCTTGGCTACATTCAGACGTCACTTAAAAACCAACTACTTTCAGTCAGCCTTTTCTGCCACCTGGCGTCCATCATCCTATGCGCCCTGATTCTTTCTGAGACTTTGGCACTTTATAAATCATTTACTTACTTACTTACTTACTAGGTCAACTCAGCCTTCCATCCCTCCGGGGTAGGTAAATCGAATACCGGCCTATCTGGCTGGGGTTAAGGCGGGGCGTGTTCACCTCTGTTGGGTGGCAGGAAACACTGTGTGATCCCATATGACAAGTGACGCTCCGTAGTTCTGAGATGGGTTCGCTCATTAGGAGCTATATGCGATTTTTTTAACCTTTTTTACTTATTTACTTGTGGTGGGGTGCGTTTACCTGTGTCGGGTAGTGTGTAATCCTTTGTGGCTGGCGATGCCTGTAGCTCGGAGTTGTTTTTTTGTGTAAAGCTGTACCATTTAATCATTATTTACGTTTTGATCTATATAGGAGAATGTGTCATAGAAGGCATGTTATAGGCCTAAGCAGACCTGAGGCATGTTTCAAGCGTCACGTTTTACTGGAGTGAGATTATGGGCGGTTATAACACCCCAGACACTGTGAAAAGAAATAAGAAGACGATGTAGGTCGTGAGATGATAACGTGTGATATTACGCGCTGGTGATGTATATAGGGGAACACATTGGAGAAGGCTGCGACTGACCAGTTACCCACCAGCTGGGACGACGTGATGCTCTGTGATCCCATATGGCAGGTGACGCTCTGTAGTGTGATCCTATATAACAGGTGATGCTCCGTAGCGATTTGCTATGTGGTGCTGCTGATGTATACAGAAGAATACATCAGGAAAGGCTGCAGCAGATTGGTTACCCACTGACTAAGATGAGGTGATACTCTGTGATCCCATATGGCAGGTGACGTTCCGTAGCCATTTATTACATGGTGTTGGTGTGTATATAGGAAAACACATCGGAGAAAGAGGCTGCAGATCAGTTACCTGCCGACTGGGATGACGTCATACTCAAGTCCAAGAACGTCGATGCGTCACTGACCATTGTCAAGCGGAAGTTCACACAGGCAAATATACGCACAGATACTTAGCGGTGTCTTGGCTTTGAGGAGAAATTGGTGAAGGGAGGGGGCAGGAATTTGCAATTTTTCGATAGACGGCTGTTTGCAAATTTTCGACAGAGGAGTTATAGGTGGTGGAAATTTAAATTTTGCTTCCACATTTTTCTCTTCCAAAATGATGGATATATCGTGTTCCAAATTTTGTATTTTTGTAATCAAATTTTCGGACAGGTTACATTGTTTTGGGGGAAGGGAGGAGATTGCCTCTAGCCCCTTCACGACGCCAATAAATACACTCGTTATGCTAGTTTCTAAAATGTAATTTGGTGCACCCACGCTAATTCAGCCTGGCCATCCCTCGTGGGTATAGGCGGAATGAGTGCCAGCGACAGCTGCGGTGTGAACAGGCGCACCGCGCGATGCAATAGCCCCGTATACGTGGTCTCACAGTGTAAACTGGTGTCTGGCCAAGGGCTAAGGAAATGCTGATCAGCGCCATTCTATGTGTCTTGTGGTTGTGGCTCAAAGGAACACACTGCGTGTCTATTGACGATTTTACATTTTTAAGAGCAATCCCTCTTTTTTTTTCAAAAATTGAGCGATTAGAGCAAATCGTTAGCAGTGGGGGTAAGGCACTTTTAGTATTAGAGGCTGCCCACTTAAGTACATATTCGATCAGTTTTCGTTGTGTTGTTAGTCGGGGCATAAACCACAAATTGCTTGACATTTTTGTATTTGTTTAAACTGACCGGCTGGTGCTGTTGCCTGTACTTTACAGCTGACGGTGAAACAGATCAGGGAATTTCAGTCGGAACTGAGCAAGTTCAAGGAGAAATTTCGTCTTCATGGACCAGGATCTGTGGGACAAGATCTTGACAGAGGTTTATCTTTTTTTGGCGTCACAGGCGGAAGTAGTCGTTGTAGTTGTGACTGTCGTTGTTAGGTGACATTTCTCTACTGCAAACGATTTCGCCTTTAGCTGCCGATTTCTCCATGGCGTTGTCTGTCGTCTGTCACATTCATGCACCCTGTGAGAACTTTTTGACGGATTTAGATGTTATTTGGCAGGTTCACTTGTGGGCCTTGTGGGTGAGGTCCAGTGACACCTCGTGTCAGATGGGGTGTCCCTGACATGCAGGGGAAAACGATTTGGGGGCTGAAACCAACACAGCCCAAACCTACACTTGCCTACACTTTGATTCACCAGGGGACAGCACTGGTTGGAATTTTACGTTTTACCGAATTACTTCGGTCAATTGTTGTTGTTGTTGCCGTAGTATAATAATGTCACAGTGTATGAAGTTTGGCTTAGTGGTTCTCGACAACCACGTAAACCACCTTTACGTACTGTGGTTCACCACAGGGGCAGCGGGGCAGCTGTCCCCATGCTTGTGTTGCACAGGAGCAGCAGGGGGCAGAGAAATGCTCTTTCTGACAACCCAAGTATGAGGCTGCCTCCTCTGCCTTTCATGGTCTTCAGCGCTCCTGCCCTTGCCCATTGCCCCCCTCCCCCTTTTTCCATAACGCTACTGCAAATAATAGATCATACTGCTACTGCTTGTAGGCGTTGACCTGCTGAAGCAATACAAGGGAGAGATCGAGAACTATGAGACACAGCGCCAGGAGCTCGCCAACGCAGAGAAACTGTTTGATCTCAACATCACCGTCTACCAGGTTTTGATCCAGGTCCAGAAAGAACTCAAAGGACTGGAGCAGATCTACACCATCTACGAGGACCAGCGGGTAGAATTTTGTGTGTTACTCCTTTCTCTTGCATCGTGTAGACACACTGCGGCGTCGTGGCACGGAGCAAGTTGAGGGGTCGGCTCAGTAATTCTTGTTTTGCTAGGTAGAGTGAATACATAGTAAAGATGAGATGTCCAACTTAATTTTGCTTCTATGCGCTATGGATTTCTTGTTGTAACAGTGGAAAAAATAGTTAAAATCAGTGCACATTTGCCGAAGTTATTACTAAATCAAAACGGGTTTCGCTCTTTTTGGAACACCCGGGATAGACATGTCGCTCAGAATAACCTTGGCGGTTGAATGACGTATGTAGAACGCTCGTATTCAATGGGCGGAGAATCTGTGGGCGGATCTAAACATCCAGCAGCTACAGGAGGGCATTGAAAGCTACCTGCGGGCACTGCGCAAACTGCCACGTGAAGTGAAGAACTTGGACATCGGCAAAGTGCTCGATGAGAGAATGAAAGAATTTCGCGACTCGCTGCCACTTTTTGTTGATCTTAAGCACGAGGCTCTCAGGGATAGGTCTGTAGCATCATTCTGCAGCTATGCAATTTTTAGCCAACCGTAGTCTACTAACGGTACCTTGGTGACGTAATGGTAGGGTGTCGGACATCCAATTGCTCGAGGTCCTGGGTTCGACTCCCGGTTGCGTCACTATGGTTACTACTCGGATGGGTGACTGTCTGTAGACAGGTAAACCATAAAGGTAAAGTAAAAGTAAAGGTCGGAATATAGCTCTTTAGAAGATTGAATGGCTCACAGAGCTACGGATCGTTACCTGCCATATGGGATCACACAGTGTTACCTGCCACTCGACACAGGTGAACACGCCCTGCCTCAACCCCAGCCAGATAGGCCAGTACTCGATATACTTACCCCGAAGGGATGGAAGGCTGAGTTGACCTAGCTGGTTGGTTACATACTGAGATGGTTTACCTGTCCGCAGGCAGTCACCTATCGCAGTACTAACCCGGCCCGGCATAGAGTAACTTCGTTGATCAAAGAAATGCGTTACCGCTATGCCTGGCCACCACCTATTTAGCTGTACATGACCAAGACCAAAGTCAACTCAGCCTTTCATCTCTCCGCGGTAGGTAAATAGAGTACTGACTTGTCTGGCTGGGATCAAGGCGGGGCACGTTCACCTGTGTCAGGTGCCAGGTAACACAAACACTGTGCGATCCCATATGGCAGGTGACGTTCCGTAGTTCCATGCGACAGTGTCCGACACAGCGACAAATCGTTTTCGATTGGATTACTTTACATTAGATTATCTCTGCCATGGATTTTTTATACAGACCTTTAACTTTTTACTGTTACCATCTTGTGTTGTAGACACTGGAAGGAGTTGATGGAAAAGACGGGACAGACGTTTGACATGAATGCTGAGACGTTCACGCTGGAAAACATCTTTGCGATGGAACTACATCGTTTTCAGGACAAGATTGGAGAGATTGTGAACTGTGCAATCAAAGAGTTGGCTATTGAGAAGGTCTACTGTTTTTTTATACTTTGTACTAATGATAGTAGTAGTAGTAGTAGTAGTTGTAGTCATAGTTGTAGTCTTAGTAGTAGTCTGCTGTACTTTGTCCGCTTTTTGTGGTGTATTTTGTCGATCAACACACGGTAGTGCTGTGCAAAAACGACTTCACACTGCACACATACAGAGTGCATCAATAAACAAAACAATCCTCTAGGAATAAATTCTATATCTTAGGAACTGTAGCAGATTTTTTACGTGCAAAAGCAGCTACTGCTTTCAGTGCGTCTTAGCTATCACAATTCTATCTGTCTGTCCGTCCATCTGTCTGTCACACATGTGGATCAGTCAAAAACGATGCAAGCTAGGATCACCAAATCTTTACCGTCGGCTGCCTAGAATACTCTAGTTTTAGGAACCGTTAAGCCTTTCCATAAATTCAAAGGGGGTCATCCTGAACGAGGGCGCTAAGTGAGATGGGGGTGGGCTAAATTTGCAATTTTTGGCCAATAAGTCGCTGTGTCTTAGTAACGGTGCGAGATAGGGCCTAGGTTACTATTAATCACTAATAGGAAGTTGTACACTGGCTCTCAATTTATGCCAAATTTAGTGACCTTGAATGACCTTGAACGTTAAAATAGCGGGTTTTTGTGGATTTTTTCGACGATTTCGGGCTGCGACACAAGTCACTATCATTCACAAGGTGTCGCTGCGGAACTATCATTATGCAATCCAGATAGAATATTTGGTATTTGTATATTAACTTAGCGCGAACACCCCAATTTTCAGCTAAACTACTGAACCGGAACTGTTGAGCTTTCGCGCGTCTCGTGAGCATTAGCTCAAATTTTTTGTTAAACAAGTTTGTAAGATTACAATGTTTGGTGCTACAGAGCGTACACGAGGTAGAGGAGACGTGGCGTATACTTAAGTTTAACGTGCAGCGCTACATGAAGGGTACATCGGAGCGCGGTTACATCTTAGGAACTATCGATGAGGTTCTGCAAACACTGGACGACAACGCCATGCAGCTGCAGGGCATTCTGTCGTCACGATTCATTGGACCATTCCTCAACTCCGTACAGAATTGGGAGAAAGCGCTGTCTCACATCAGTGAAGTACTTGAGGTAAGAACTACTACTGCATTACTCTCGCTACTACTACTAGCGCTTAGTGGACGTTGGACTTGTGATCATGAAGTCAGGGGTTCAACTTCCAGTCGGGATGCTACCAGGTGGTTAGCACTTGTATGGGTGACTGTCTGCAGACGGGTAAATCATCTTGGTATATAACCAACACCAAGGTCGACTTAAGCTTCCATCTCTCCCGGGTCAGGTAAGACAATGAGCAGCCATCTTATCTGGGGTTGAGGCTGATTGCGTTTACCTGTGTTGGATGTTAGGTAACACTACACCATGTCTCAAAATTAGCGGCACCCCTGTTTCAAACACACCTAATTCAGTTTGTAGTTCATGGATTTTAACGAAATATTTTACCCTGCACTATCTTAACATTACGTGTGGTCACACCCATTATGACGTACGCACTGTACCGTGTGTGCTCAGTGTAACGTCATTATGACGTCAGAGTTTGTCTACATTAAGCTTACATTCAATACATTGTTATTGACAAAGGGATTAAGCAGCAGCGTACCCATCTTAGACTAAGCTTGCATCGATGCCAAAGGTGGCCATTTTGAGCACAGACTGTAAAGACGCGTTCAGAATGATTGTCTCAGTGACTCTCAAATTTTGTGATAAATCTATCAGGTATTAACGATTTAACACTAAGTTATCTGTAGGGGTGCTGCTAATTTTGGGACACGGTGTCTGTGATCTCTTATGGCAGGTGACGCTCTGTAGCTTTGAAATGGGTTATCCGTGAAAAGCTATAACATTTAAACTTTTTTTATTGCTAGTACACACTAGCAAAGAACTCATGATCAACATGAGAATAGATTTTGTTTCAACTGAGTTTTAAATGTGTTGTGCTTTTATGTTCGTCAAATGCAGTGAACGTCCATTATTTCGAAGGTCCACTGTTGACTAACCCTGACTGTAACCCTGACTGTAACCCTAACTTTAACCCTAAGCCTAACCTTCGATATAGTGGACCTTCAGAATATCGGGCCGGTACTTGTTCAAGCCTGCTGTGCCACAAACCTAGCAGTAGCAGTAGGCTCTAGTGCTGGTACACTGATGAGTAATATTCATTGTCATTTTGCCGTCTACGCAGATATGGATGCTGGTGCAGCGGAAATGGATGTATCTGGAAGGCATATTTGTCAGCGGTGACATTCGAGCTCAGTTGCCTGATGAAGCCAAGAAGTTCGATCAAATCGACAAGACATTCAAAAGAGTACGTGTGCACATTGACAACTAACAGTAGGCGGGACAGGCAGTTGCCATTTTTCGACAGAAAGCTGCGAATTTTCGAAGGAATTTTGACAGACAGAATTTCTAATAGGGGAGACTATGTGGGTGCTTCAAATTTATATTACTAACTATGAGAACAGGAGAGAAAATAATTTACTTAAAACTACGTAAAATAATGAGACAAACCACTTTCAGGGTGTATAATAGTGTAGCTAAGCTGATGCAATATTTGGCATGTAGCCCTTAGGTCAGAGTTAAGGATAGGGTTAGATTAGCTGTAGCAGGCCTTAATTACAGCGGGCCCCAGGGACTTCTATCCTCAGACCTGGTGAGTGCAGCTTGCGCCCAATGAAACGAGGGGGAGATTTGTTAACAGTGTATGCACAAAATGCACCATGCTCAAACCGTTTGGCGACCGGGCACCTGCTGGGGAGCTTATAGCGCTCCTACAGATCCTCTAGCTGGACAAAGGGTGCGGGGCCTCTGGAAAGGAAAGAGGAAGATGGAATGCAAAAAGGAGGAAAAGGGGAAGGAAAAGATAATAAAGAAAAAGAGGGATAAACGATAGTAAGGGGAGTGGGGATAAAAATGCGGTGGGAAAAGGGGAAGTGGGAAATTTAGGGGAGAACTTGAGCTTGATTTCAATTCCAGATTTGGGGATAAAAGTTTTTGGCGGACCACTTGCATTTTGCTGCAGATAATGAATGAGATGTTGAAGCAGCTGAACTGTTACTACTACTACCACTACCACTACCACTACCACTACCACTACCACCACCACTACCACCACCACCACTATTGCTGCTGTTGCAGATAATGAACGAGACATCCAAGCAGCCCAACATAAAGGTCGCCTGTCATCAGGAGAATCGGTTGACTGATCTACAGACACTGTTGGCGGGTCTGGAGCGCTGTCAGAAATCACTGAACGACTACCTTGACTCCAAGCGCAACTCATTCCCACGATTCTTCTTCATCTCGGACGACGAACTGCTGAGCATTTTGGGTAGCAGCGATCCCAACTGCGTGCAGGAACATATGATTAAGGTTTGACGGTAGTAGTTGTTTGCATGAGATAAATGTTGTTACTGACGTCAGCGGTGGAGCAGGAAGTTGCAGTTTTTCGGCTGACACTGCAAATTTGCGACAGACGAGATAATGTGTGAGCAAAACTTTAATTTGGTCTTTAGCTCCAAATTTTTTATTTTTGGCGAAAATTTTTGGTTAAAAAGATTTTGCAGCAATTTTCTACAGCTAAAATTTTTTCGGTGGCCAGTTGCCCCACCCATTTTTTCTTGCCATGGGATGTGGTGTGCATGGGATGTGATAATTTGAGGTTTAACCATGTCTCCCTTCGAGGCTGGTTATGTGCCGAACTCTGGAAGACCAGGGTGCTCTGCTATTTCTTTAGTGCCATTACAGTGGGGACATGTAGCCCAGTCTTGGCATCAAATACAGCAAAACTTTACCGTATGCAGTGTAATGCCATGGCAACATGCACCGATTTCCTCGTCCAAGTTGTTGTCCAACATTGACGAGTCTTTCGAGGTTTAAAAACCTTGGACGAGGAAATTGGACGGAATATGCATGCTCTTCTTTACAACTTCCTCAAAAGAGGTGTTTTTGCTTGCCAGCCAAACGGCGCCCAACAGAACATTGGATGAAAAATTAGACGCGTCCTTCGACGTGTTCAATTTCCTTTTCTGAGTGTCTCGGACAGCACCTTACATGACGAAATCGGTGCCTGTACCCACAACATAAGTAGGTAGACAGCAAGAAAGAATGACCCCCTGCAGTTTGTACACCATGTAGTTGAGTATTTGCTGTATTTTTTTGAAAAACGACGACATGTGATGTTTGGCGTACTGTGTCGCCAGATGTTTGACAACATAGCGACACTGAGGTTCCAGAAAGGCCTTCACAACGAGATGGTTGCCGTGGCGATGTGTTCCAGTGAGGGTGAAGTGATGGACTACCGAAGCTACGTGACAGCTGACGGCCGCGTGGAAGACTGGATGACCAACGTACTGAATGAGATGAGACGTAGCAATAGACTGATCACCAAGGAAGCCATCTACTACTACTGCGAACAGGGACACACACGGTACTAGCATTAGTTGTAGTAGTAGCAGGGAGCAGCTTAATAATCCAAAAGTTTGATTGTTTAAAGGTCCGATAGTCTGAAAGTTTTAGGGTACATGTACTTTCCCGCACACTGCTACAGACGTTGAGTCTATCTAAACATTTTCTCTCAACTAAGGTTCGGGGTGGGGTTAGAGTTAGGGTTAGGTAGTGAAAATGCATGTTGCATAATACACTTTGAGGCTATCAAACCTTTGGAGTGGAAGCTATGGAATCAGCAGCACATGCCTCTTATTTTGCATGCGATTTTTCTTGAAATGGGTCTTTATGCTATATGTTGTACTTTAAGGTTGTGTACAAAGTGAATAAAAGAAAATACATCGGTCTGAAATGAACTGAATCGCTAGCTTGTTTGCTTTGGACACTCTTTCTAGAAGCTGATGAACTAAATGCAGAAACAGTGGGGTTGGGGTTTTTTATTTTTTCCTTCTGATTCACTTTCTACATTCTTATTTTTTGGTTTTTATAATGCTGTTCTGCGGCATGTTGCTTGTAGTAGGGAGGACTGGACGATAGACCAACCAGGTTTCGAGTGACCGGGCTGTGCACAGCTTGATAATGCAGATGTTTAGTAGTTTGAAGAGTCGATAATTTGAAAGCTTTAGGTTTTTATAATAATCTTTAATTGCAATAAGATGCAGCATACAATAAAAAAGTACAATAAAATGCAGAAGCTAATTAGCAAAAAAAAACCTAAGCTAAAAGACAATATTTAAAAGAAAACAGAGAAGACCATGGTGTATGTCACAGCATACTTCTGAACAAACTTGTGAAGCCTACGAGCAATGCATAAATCAGCACTCGGCAGATCAATAACTGTTCTGATAAACTTGGTGTCCTCTGCACTAGAACAGCCAATAATTCTATATACAGCTCTGTCGAGCACATGGTTCAACGTAGCTATCTCAGATTTCATAAGTGGCAAAACTTCAACTGCATACAATAACACAGGTAAACACACCGACTTCATCAGCTGTACACAGACAAGCTCCGTACCAGCATTCTTGGCCCTAAAGTACATAGCATTAAAAGAACGATAAAACTTCATTTTAGCACTATCCAGCAAACATTTAAATGATCTCGCTGATCGGAGTATAATGTCCAAGTAGCCTACTTAATCTGCTCTACATAAGCAAGTTCTGAACCATTTAATACCAGTGGCATACAACTATATTTATACCGTGGGCCAATTCGCATCGCCATGGATTTTACAGTATTAAATGTGAAATCAAGTAAATTAGCTTCCTGTGAACAAATATCTAACATCATGAACGTTAACTTAGAGTTAGGGTTAGGGTGAGGGATAGAGTTAGAGTTAGTGTAAATGTGTGTTGCAGTATACACTTTTAGACTATTGAACCTTTGGATGAAGGACACTCAGTCACCAGGCTGACGCCCTGTTCTCTAAGCGCGGGCCATGCTTCGTGTGTGGTCTTGCCGTCTAGGGTGGAGTGGATGATGAAGTACCAGGGCATGATCTGTCTGGCCACCAATCAAGTCTGGTGGACGTGGGAGGTCGAGGACGTCTTCAGCAAGGTTCAGCGCGGAATGAAGCAAGCGATGAAAGACTATGCCAGGAAACAACATCAACAAATCGACGACCTCGTAGTACAGGTGATTAGCAAGATATTGTGAAGATCTTTATCTGGTTTTGTTTTGAGGGTCTTTTAGAACTGACGTTGGTTTTTGGACGGTCCTCGAGAACAGAAACTCGTGGTTTTGGTTGTTACTCGGTGAAACACTGACTGATATCAGTAATATATGGCAAGCAACACCACGGAGAAAGTTGATGTAAATGACTATAGCTTTACACACTTTGCCGCAATTGTTTTGCTATGCAACGTTGGTCTTTTTGATTCACTGAGTGAGTGGGTGATTGGATCGGCTGTTGTGTGCAGATTCGATCTGAGTTGTCAAAGAACGACCGAACCAAGTTCAATACTGTGCTGATCATCGATGTCCACGCCAGGGACATTATTGATAGCTTCGTCAGAGACAGGTTTGTCTGTCTGTTTGTCTATCTCGCTATCTGCTTCTCTCTCCCTTCTTCTTTTTCCTTTTTCTCTGTCTCTTTTTCTCTCTGCCTGTCTGTGTTTTTTCTTTGCTAGATTAGTCTACCGGTACCCAAAAAGTTGTGAGTCGCTTTCAATAACACTTTTGGAGGAATGGGGCAAGGACTAGTCGATTGAATCGTGGCCCGTGGTGATCCAGGCTAGTAAATCCAGGAATATCAGGAATTTTATCAACAATAATTCTAGTGGTAGATCGGCGATCTTGCTGTTAACACTGGAAAATTGCTAGAGGTAGATCGGGTAGACACATCATTGGGAAGATGGTAGAATTTATATGCCTGGAAGACGTAGAAGGTCTACAAACCATGCCATGACACTGTCAGGTTTTTAAATCAGGCTTATTCAGTATTATATCAGAGTCCATCTCGAGCCAAAGCTGTTTTTTTGTAACACGGACGTAGAACTATAGTGCTTTTAAATGAATTTTATTCAAAGCTTGGTAATTGATAACATTTCAGTTCTAACCGCAGTCTTTGCAATGCAGTGAAGAAGAAATGTGGCTGCATTCGTACATAAACAACGAGATAAATGTAATTAGGTAAATGGCGATCTACCGCTAGTAATTTTCTGCTCTCTAGTGCGAGATCGCCGATCTACCGCTATCACTGACTTTTTATCAATTACTTTTAGTGTTTATTACGTCAGTAGAGTACCGGTAGTAGTAGTGGTTGTAGTTGCTGTGATTCATTGAGTTACGTTTTGTTGCAGACGACTTCAGTAGTAGTATTAGTAGTTGTTGTTGTTGTTGTTCTGGTCTGTGTTGTAGTATCCTGGACAGTCGTGAGTTTGAATGGGAGAGTCAGCTACGGTTCTACTGGGAGAGGGAGACGGACGAGCTAATAATTCGTCAGTGTACGGGGGAGTTTGGCTACGGTTATGAGTACATGGGTCTCAATGGTCGTCTTGTCATCACTCCACTCACGGATCGCATCTATCTCACTCTCACACAGGCTAGTCTCTTTTTTCAGCAGCTGCTGTACTACTGATGCGTAAAAATGCATCAAAATACAGCCTGTATTTTATTGCCTTTGTTGACGCTGCTGATTGTTTGGACAGTAAGGCTGTACTTTTATAAAGTTTTAGGTATAATTTGCATACCGTTTCAAACTATGAATTTATTCAAAGATAATCCACTTCTTTTTTGTTCTATGTGTCTCATTGTCGTTTTATTTTAAAACAGTTGTAGTTGTTTCACTTCATTGTGTTAAATTATGCTAGTAGTTTTTCTGTCAGTTCTCCAGTGCAAATCAAATTTAGTCAGCTATGCTGACGCCCGGTAAAAAAAAGATAATGATAACTAAAACTGAAATAACACATTGATGTAACAAAGAATTCGGACTACACTGTAGTAACTGATTATTGATTGATTAACTCATTAAATTAGCTTTGATTTTATTTCCAATTTACTGTTTGTTGATCAACTTGACATTTGGAGTTTAGTGCCATCGATTAACTACTTTTCTTTTTTCCACACATTTTGATTTTGCAGTTACATGATCGACAATAACCATATACTAACTTGATGGGAGATTTGATGGACAAATAGTCACTGTTTTGCGATGGAATAGTGGTCATTGAGATGATCTTTGGTGAAGTCTCAAAGTTGATCCGAGATTAGTTTGATTGGCCATTAAATGTGCATCGAACAAGAAATTTGAGCAAAGCTTATGAAACTTGCAACAGCCTTAGCAGTTCCTGTTCGCACGTTGTCTTGGTTTATTTTTAGCCATTTCGTTGCAATTTTCCTTTGAAGTGTGCACCGCAGTTGAAAATTGCAAAACAAACACCAAAACACCTTATTTTGAATGGTCAAGGTTATTCAAGTCGTTGGTGTCAATACTGCTAAAAAGCTCGTCACCAGTGCTTGTTATGTTAAGTAGTATGTCTATACCTATCTGCAACTGTTTTCACGTTAGACGAGGTAATTTTGATAAAATAACCACTGTTTAGAGGAGAACCCCTTTTTGACGCTTGCGTGCGCAGGCCTCCTTGAACTTAGAAGGTCTTGACTTAGACTACTGAAATTTATGTCTGATGCTAAAAATTTCATATGCAGGTTGTCTTCGTTTATCTTTAGCCATTTTGTCACAATTCACTCCTGAAATGTGCATTGCAGAAAAAAATTGCAAAAAATCGCCAAAAACCCAAAAACCCTTTTTTGGGGCTCAAAGTCGTTTAAGGTCATCGATGTTGATAAAACTAAAAAGCCCGTGACCAGTGCTTGTTAGATAAGCACTCTCTTTGTATTTATTTGCAACCGTTTTCACACTAGAAAAGCCAATAATGGCAAAATAACGTTTTTTAAGGGGAGAACCCCTTTTTGACGCTCTTGTTTGAGGGGAACCCCCTAACCCAGCGGCACAAAATTTTGTCGCAAAAAAACTAGAATCCTTGGGGCAGCCCACAGTGGAGATTTTATGATCCTAGCTTGCACTGTTTTTATACAATACACTGGTGTGACAGACGGGCAGACAGTCGCCTGACTGCATGAAACATTCTGCTGTTGCGCGTAAAAACCGTATTTAATTAACTGATTGATTGAATGATTGCAGGCTCTGTCGATGAAGCTGGGAGGGGCACCTGCTGGACCTGCTGGTACAGGCAAAACTGAGACCACCAAAGATCTTGCCAAGGCACTCGGTCTGCTCTGTATTGTCACCAACTGCGGCGAGGGCATGGACTACAAGGTCGCTAAATCAGCGTGTTTCTGTTTAAAATGAATATCTGAAAACGTTACTTAGTGTGGTCGCACTATTTCTAAACTCTGTCTGTCTGTCGTTTGTCTGTAACGTGTACGTGTATTTAATAGTGGCTAAATGGCACGTCGTGGGGGTTGGTGAGGAGATTGTGTATGTATAATCTGAAAGTTCGATAGTCAGAAAGTTAGTCTAAATGTTTATAACGAAACATCAGTTAAAGTATAATAAATAAATTCTGGAGCAACTGCTCCTTCTAGAAGTAAGAGGGAAGGTCTTTTGGGCGTACGAGAGGGGAATTTCTTATAATTTAATGGGCTAATTTATGTCACTTGTTGCTGCTTCTGCTACTAATCCTGTTACTACTACCATGCTACTGTGTGCTGAGCAGGCGGTGGGAAAGATATTCTCAGGGCTTTGTCAGTGCGGTGCCTGGGGCTGTTTCGATGAATTCAATCGCATCGACGTCTCAGTCCTGTCGGTGATTTCAACCCAGCTCACCACGATACGAAACGCTCTACTCATGCGTCTCAGTTCGTTCCAGGTACAACACGTAATGATTCATGCCAGTGGCTTCTATCCATATATAAATGTACAAAACATCAGTTTGTACACTTGTTAACGGCGACATGCAATGAGTGACACATCGAAAACGGCAAAAGTCATAAAAAGGTGATATCACTCACCGTCACATCGCCTAACTGTCAATGTGCTGTTGAACAATATCACCTTTTTATGATTTTTGCTGTTTTCGATGTGTCACTTATTGCATGTCGCCGTTAACAAGTGTATAAACTGATGTTTTGTACATTTATATTTGCTGTTTTATTACAATAACAAAGTTTTTAT
>Ga0209671_1001358_pt1 | contig 20223 bp, 8 predicted proteins | sample WorMetHERISLAND2_2_FD_187401 | JGI IMG/M metagenome (GOLD analysis project Ga0209671, IMG submission 187401) | Marine gutless worms symbiont microbial communities from Max Planck institute for Marine Microbiology, Germany - Olavius geniculatus... | ecosystem: Host-associated > Annelida >...
TTTTTATCCAATGCGGTATGATTACTTAATGAACATAACACATAAAACATTTTGTTCACATTTCTGATACTTTGGCAGACATTTTATCTAGCTGTCCATTTTTCAACTGTCTACAGTAAAATTGCTCGAAATGTCGGCCCATTATGCAAACACAAGCGTGAAAACCCTTTGTCCATTCATTGACAGCAGTATCGATAATGTTCTGCTCCAGACTAATCCAGGCTTTACCAGTCGCTTCTTGAATTCATAATCATTTCTGAACGTTATCTGGTAGAGACACTGCTGCACGACAGTCAAACCTTGTAATAGACTACCTGTTGGGGCCCACAGATTTGAATAGATGAAATTTATTATGGAAATTATTAAAATCTGCTAATCTTTTTTCGAGTTACAGTCGATGATGTTAAAGATTTTTTTTCAGGTTTTCTGTTTATTTCAAAGTATATTTCGCTTGGTCCGCTTTCCTTAAGTAGTGCAGAAGCAAACAATGGGAATGGTGGAAAACTTAATGATTGTGTCAGAAATATTCAGTGTTTGAATTGTCGAGGGTGGGGTGCTGAAGCCCCCAACTGTTTTCTTAACCCCCTTAACACACTGTCAAATTATGTACAGGAAGGTCAGCTGTATACTGTATACATACAATTTACATCACAATTTTGTTCGGTCTCCGACCGTCGAAAAGTTCATCATCATCATCATATATTCGTTTAATGCAAAGTTGACAAGCGCAACATGTAACAGCACAAGCACAAAATACATAATAAATCTAAATCTAAAAAAACATGCAAACGGAAACATCTCATAGTTTGTCCAAAAGCTAAAAACAATTTTAACGAAACTTACATTAAAAAACTAACGTTACAGACAGAACAAATAAGTGGGTTTATGGCTAAAAACAACCCCCAGATAATTTTTTACAATTTAAACACTGGAAATATTCGCACCAAAAATATGAAAATCTGATAACTGGCTTTCAAGTGACAGTCGAAAATGTCGGGGATGTTTTTGGGACACAGTGTAGTTTCATACATAGGCCCCACGATGCGGTTTGTAGGTCTACTGCAGTACTGCACAAATTTGTGTACGTTAAATCATTGTCTGGAGTCAGGGCTGAATTTCAATTCGTTTAATCCCTTTTTAGCAATAATGTTACTGCTGAGATGGCCGACCATCTGGGATGATCGGCATACAGACTCCATACCCCACTGCAGGCCAGATAATGTCGTTCTGCACCAAGTGAACTTTTGAAATGTTGCAAGGCGTCTGAAAGAGGCCTCCTCATAGCACAAAATGTGCGCGCTGCTGTCTGACACTCTTTGCTTATGGGTTCCACTTTTGTCATTCTCTTGTTATTACAAATTCCGGACGTGTATTATTTCCAACCAAAGCTCAGGACTAAGCACTGCAGGCATAGGCTTACTAATTGATCGGCTGATGTTGTCTGCACACAGTAAGCATAGGCTTAATATGCACCGCAGTCAGCAGTCCGCACGCTGTATGCGCAATTAATTGTCGTCCAGGATCTACGGGGAATTTGCGTAAAACGTCGTCTATATTCTTCCTTATCGTTATACGCTCCCATGAATCAAGACGGAAGCAATCGTGCAACCAACTCTATGCTGTTTTTCATAGCTTCTTTTTGTTGTTACTTGCCGAATTGCTATATTTTTAGCTTGATTTTCAGACTGTTCTTGTTTTTTGTCTTTGAAGATGTTTTTGTTTTCTACTGTTTCTGGCGACGTTCTTGTATATAAAAATGTCCAACAAAGTCATGCTTATTTTGTCTGTGTCTGTCTGTCTGCGTGTTTGCAAAGTTTTTGTTTTTGGAAAATAACAAAACTGTGAAAATCTGCAATTAATTACTTGTGATTAATTGTACAAAAGTCTCTGAAGTGGTCAGGTCCCACCGTCTTAGATTCTTCGGCCATCTAGCTCGTACAGTCCCAGCGGAAGATCACCACCGCATCATATCCGCCGCGCTCCGTCCACCCGCTGACTGGAAGAGACCCGCTGGATGTCCAAGAAGAACTTGGCTCAGAACAGTTGATGAAGACGTCCAGACTCAGAACTTTGGAGTTCACACTGCCTGGAGGAAGGCCAAGGATATAGGGACATCTGGCGACAAGTCATCAGTACGGCAACGTTCTGACAGGAGTTCGCCAAGAAGAAGAAGAAAATTAATCGTTAAAATCTTTTAGCGATAAATAACGTCTTAATCCTTAATTGTTTTTGTTTACCTAAATTGTTCAGCTTAAATATTTATTAGGTTCACTTAGATACATCCGGCGCACTAGTCTTTTCCGTACAAAAACCGTTTTGGCGCAGAATATGGCTGTTTTTGTGATCCTAGTAAATAATTCGCCCATTTTCGTGCAGGGACGCACTTGTCAGTCACGTGTTACGTTGCGTATGTCGCTTTGTTCTTCGCTGTAGTTGCCGTTGGCGTGCTGTTGCGTACAAGTGTAGGCTAAGTTGTACCTGCGTCAACGCACAGCGCTCCGTGACATGTAATAGCCTAATTGAGTGACGCGTTGCGACGTTTCATGCCAGCTACCATCCAACGCACTTAACGCAAAGCTATAACGTAGTTTTTTTACGCAACTGACGCGGGCGACGGAAGACGAGTACGCAACAGACCCAAAGGACACAGACGCAGCTGACGAAAGTGACGCAATCTCTTAAACGCAATGACACTAACGCGTCGTCTATCTGTGCAGGGGACGTTGCGTTTGTTGCGTCTGGTAAATAACCCGGTGCAGCTTAAGTTTCGTTTCTACTTTGCTCAAAAATACCAGATTAGGTCTCAACTGAATTTGACCTGATCGTACTCTATGGAATCAGATCGTTTTCAACGGTAATTTCTAAAAGCCCGCTGAAGGCTAATGTTAAGAGTATCGTTGTATCGTCTGACTGGCGTCGGTTTCACCCAGAACGTGATGGATAGACTATTAAGCGCAGGCAGGTGGCTTTTTGTTGATTATGGCTGTTCGGCTTGTAGTAACGTGTACACGGTTGTCATCGAAACTATGAAAAGACCATATCTCAGCACGGACACCAGATAGAGTGATGGTTGATACACCAAAATGACCACAATACCCAAGTTTATATTCATGTTTTATACTTATATGGGGTTTAAATGCAATAGTTTTGACGCTTTTACCGAAAAACCATATTTTCTGGCTGCCATCTTGGATTTTTTTTGCCATAGAAAAAATGCCCAACAATTACAATCTGGCATACATTAGATTTGAAATAAGCACCTCCAAATTGACAAGAATCCGTCAAAAAACATTATATATGTAAAAAACAAGGTTGGGTGACCTGTAGCCTGGACTACAGTATGCGTTTTTTGAATGCCCGATCAAAATAAAAAAATTATTTACCAGGAAAACATTTCAAACGTTTACCTTCTCTAAATTATGGAGTCTGCATTAAAGCTCTCCGTTCGACTGCGACTACGCAGAATTTGTGGGCTGCACCGTGCTTCTGCCACCTAGCAACATAGTGGTCCGATAGAGTTTCTTTTGCATTTCAGAATAATTACTTTTTATATCACGTGTCATTTTTAAACTATGGGGTTGTTCTCACATTCTGAGATTGGCAATATTGTTAGTTTCGTGTGTGGGCTACACGTGTGTATACGATACTTATTTACTGATTTTGAATTTAGAGTTAATATATTTCATTAGTGTGAGAGCTTCGTGGTAGTCGGACAGCGTCTGTGCAGGACACTTGTGAAAGATATCAACGGTGTCAGCAGGCGGAGAGCAGCGTGGATGCTTTTATGTCCATGTTGCTGCTTAGCAGAAAACTCAAACTTCAGAAATATTTCATGTTATGTAAACTGTTTCGGCTATTGCAATTTGAAGTACTGAGTATTTTCGTCAGCTGCTGTTGATGTTCAGTTTCGATTAATGTCAGTCTTTTCTACGAAATATCTGCTACTCAAGGAACCAACCAATGTGTTCGTCTCCAGGTGGCCACCCAAGATGTCATACAATCGGGCTCCGTGAATGTAGGCCCAGCTCCAAATATCGGAGGCCACGGCCGACCTCTCTCTCGTGATTGACGCCTGTGACTCCTCTGATGCTGCTGCTGCTGCTGGTGTTGCAGGAATGCGAGAAGACTCTGATGCAGTACAACCGCAAGCTGGATTGCTGCGGCGACTGCGACATGACGGAAGAGCTGTCCGAAGCATTGCTGACGCTGACGCAAGACACCGGAGTCCAGCTGTGTATTGAACGAGCCGCCGAGTTCAGTCTTCTCGACTACGCCGAATAGTAAAAGCATAACTGATAGTTACTAAATGGTTAAATCGTATAGCTCTTCATAGGAAACGCATCTTAGAGCTACGAAGCGTCACCTGCCGTATGGGTTTACACGGTGTTACTTACCAGCCGACACGGGTGAACGCGTTTAACATTAACCCCAGCTAGAAAAGCCGGTACTCGATTTACGAACCCCGGAGGGACGTAAGGCTAAGTTGATCTTGGTGTTAGTTATATACCTAGATGATTTACCTGCACGCAGACACAATCATCTATCCAAGTAACCAATTGATAGCGACGCGACCGGGAGTTAAACCCACGTATCATTAAGTCCGACTCACTCTCTTCACGCCACCACGGTTTTCTTCACGGTTGATGAATCTACAATAACGTCTTGTTGTTTGCTAGTTTTCTGGGCTCGTTGAAACGCATTGTCAGTGACGACTACGTACCCACAGTCCAGGACATACTGCATGCTCGCCTCACCACCACGGGCGTGATAGAGACTGCGTTCACGTTCAGAGGATACAACTTCAGGTACTTTATTTTCAATCTACGCCGTATCTCCATTAACCCGATTCCTGTTACATAGGCCTATTTAATAACTCGAACAATCCTGGCTCAATGTTGACCGATCATAAGTTAACAAATCGCCATTTAATCAATGCTTAATGTAATTACTTTGGAAGAAATGTTAAGAACGCAGTACCAGTTAGGATTATCAGTGGCATAGAGGCAACTGTGTGGTATACTTCAATGAATCATAACCTAACATCAGTCACGAGTGTTTTTTAGTCATTAAACATTATACGTGCAAGTATTTTAGCAAACGGTTGATAGCAACATCATGATTTTCAAACTTGTCAGTTATACAGGGTGGACCATAAAAAGTGGCACATTACTTTTGTGAATATCTTCGCTAGTTATTTTTAAAATCCTTTTACTGGCACACTTTGTGGACAATTTGCAATAACGTGATTATTACATATTTCACCACCCCCTGAATGCATCGCTACACTACCTTGTGAAATATCAATGAAATATGCATATATAACGATAATAACAAACAAACATTTTGGTAAAATTTAAAAAAAAACACTCTAGACCAACATTACAGTGAATGGTCTGAATGACACTGGACTGTGTAGGTATAACACAGTCAAATGTCATACGAATCATTTATCACAATGTTGTCTGAGGTGTTTTTTTTCATTTACCTAAATTTTTGTTATTATCGTTAGCTTTTGCTTACATTTATATTTCACAAGGTTGTGTAGAGACGCATATACTGTGTGGCGGGATATATAACAATCACATTATTGCAGATTGTCTGCAGAGTGTGCCAGTGAAAGAAGTTTAAAAATCGATCAATAATTGACGAAGATATGGACAAAAGTAAAGTGCCACGTTTTTTATGGCCCACGGTGTAGTTATATCTAACAGCAGTCAAATTACCGTCCCTTTACTTGGGCACATGCCTGGAGTCGTCTAATTCGTTTGTGTCGCATGTTTACGGTGATGAATCAGCGGTGCACAAAAGATTTTCATTAGGCTTCCTATTCCATTTTCCATTTCTGCGACATCATATGGAGCACTGTGTGCGGTTGATGATTCGATTGAATACAGAAACATTTTGTGTGTCGTGCTTCAGACTGTTTGATGCCGGCGGTCAGAGATCAGAGAGACGCAAATGGATTCACGTCTTTGACAACGTCACCGCTCTTATCTTTACGGTCGCCATGAGCTCGTACAGTCAACAGATGCGTGAGGACGCGTCGATGGTCAGTAGGCAAGACTTTATAGCCTATGACAGCTCACAACGTGTTTTCCTGCAACTGAAGCCGCTAATTAACGTCCCAATTTGACTAGTATAGAAATGACAGCGTCAATAAAAAAACTTGTATTGCGCTGTAGTCAGTGTAAAGCGAAATTTTCGTCCAACGTGCGCAACGCACGCAGCATACGCAGCGAACGCAAGATAGTGCGTAACAGGCTTAGGCCTACATATACTTAGACTTAGGCCCTCCTCTTCTTGCTAGAACACTCACTGGGCAACGACCGATCTCCATGGACTTCTTGGCCTTTTCCCAACTGACACCCATCGCTTGTAGGTCATCACGTCGTGTAGTGCCATATCTTTTTAGGTCTGCTTCTTTTTGCCTACCTTCTAAGATTTTACTGTACTGCTGCATTGACAGGTCATGCTGATAGAAGACGCAAGACGTGGCCAATGAACGTAGGCCTAACAAACGCAATAAACGCCAAAAAAAGTACGGATCAAATGCGGTTGACGCAGCCGACAGCTAAAGCGCAAAGTTAGAAGCGGTTTTGGGTCCGTTCCGTCAGCTGCGTTCGTTGCATTGCTCGCGTTGCATGCGTCCAGTTGGATTTGAACCACGCTTAACGCAGTGTCTGTGTTGCGTCTGAGCGCAGAATGCGATGCAAGACAGTCTTGCGCTGTTCGACTCCATCTGCAACCACCCGAGCTTCACGTCGACGTCACGTGACCTGCAGAGGTGCCGTCGAGTCACGTGACCACGAGTTCACGTCGACGTCGACGATCCTGTTCTTGAACAAGAAGGACATTTTTCAGACGCGCATTCAGCATATGCCGCTGAACGCCTGCTTCCCCGATTACGAGGGTCTGTCTCTGTCACATTGGGCAATATCCGTATTTTCTTTGCTTCCCGTTGTTTTTAGTTTTCAATCATGGGTGCTATTTAGTGTGTGTGGGTGTGTCCTGTACTTTGTTTTATGAGCTTTTGCGTGACAATACACAAAGTATCATGAAATAAAAATTAAAAAGTATATTTGAAAAACAATTTCTCGTCTCTATAAATTTTGTTCAGACTGCAACCAAAAGCACAGAAATTTGTTAGTCACCATCAGGTGAGTATCAAGCTATATTAAACCGAGCTTGCGTAAGCAGGGAGTATAATACTTTCATTCAATTTCTAGCGTGAAACAGAAAATAGGTTTGAGTTTGTAAATGCATTGCTTTTCTGGTGACTCAGTGAGATTTGTTTGAGGTACTTAGTTTGAAGTCAGTTACCGGTGATTTTCTATTGTAATTTCACTGTTCATCTAATTAATTACGATCGAAATATAATGCCAAAATAATTTGATGCCTAATTAATTATTTTGGTGAATTCATTGCTAGTCATTGGCAGTAGCCGCTACTGAAATATTATGTTCTCGTCACTAGTATCAGTCATAAAAAAAACATCGGCGGGCTGGCGAACTTCGAATGGGGAAATTAGTTTCTAACATTCCAAACGACTATCGAGACGTTCTTGTTCGTGTAGGTTGCGGCGCATGATGACTCTCCGTATCAACTGCATCGGTCATAAGCAAGCACACTCGCTTATTTACAAAGTTACATTGGTCGCCATTGGAAGTCATTTTAACGTTTTTTTTCTCTCTGGAATAGACTAAACGTTTTGCTGACGTGTAGGTGCAAGCAATTACACGGAAGCGTCCGAGTACATTCGCTATCGGTTCGAGAGCGTGAATAAACAGAGCAAAGAGATCTACAGTCACTTCACTAACGCGACGGACACGACTAACGTCGACTTCGTGTTCGACGCCTCAATGTCAATCGTTCTGCAGGAAAACCTCAAAGAAGCAGGAATCTATTGATTAGACACTAGCATCCGGCCGCCGTTTTACACAATGTCAAGCCAGCTTGTCAAGCTGGCTTCATCGTCCTTGTGGATTCAAAGTCCAGACAATACAGTCGGCCTACTTGGGACTTTGTTCAACGCTGATTTTATTTGTTAGCCGTAAACGGCGCTGCATGTACACCATGTCCCGAAACGCTGTGCCAGTATTAAGATGATGTGGGCAAAACTACAGCCATCAACGTCATGTTTTGTCGCCTTCGTGACGTCGCACGCAAAAAAATATTAAAATCGGCCACTGTTTTCACGGAGTTATTCATTAGGAATAACGGTGACACTGTTTTGTATGGAACACAGCGTATAATACTTGTGTTCTAAACGTCTTTGACTGACTATAAATGATTATTCGTAGTCGCGTTGTATTCGTCTTGACAAGTCGCAGTTGATTGATTGATTGAGCTGACGGATTAATTTATTTTTTGATAAACAGACACTGTCTCATTGGCTGACTATTTGAAAGAAAAAACGATTGACTTACATTTTGGAATGCTGTCTCTATTCGGTGACGTGATATTTTGTTACGATATGACAACACCACTACTTTGTTAGGCATTATGACAAGAAAAATGCGAATTAAAGCGGTGCTGTATGCTACCCTAATTTGGCTACCGGACCATACCTGCAGCACGTTACCCGTACTCGACCTGTACCCGTGCCCGCAGAATACCTGTGACGTTATAGCCTACCCATTCACTTCAGCTGCGCAGCAGATTTGCTGTTGGGGTCTAATTACCTCCGCCAAGGAGGTTATGTTTTTGCCGGAGTTTGTTTGTTTGTTTGTCTGTGTGTTAGAAAGATAACTCAAAAAGTTATGGAAGGATCTTTCTGAAATTTTGTGGGAAAGTCGGGAATGGCCAAAACTACAAGTGATTCAATTTTGGGGGTGATCCGGAAATTTGAGCTAGTGCTCACGAAACGCGCGGTTCTTGCAGATAAGGGATACCGCTGCCAATATGCCATATATGGTAATGCCGAACGACATGGCGTTGACGGAGGTCTGCGGTCTCTGACTGCTTTTCTAGTTTATTTTCTTGTTTTCATTGGGCTCGGTAAGAAAAAGCAATGTGTCCGGTTGTTGATCGTTAATGAAGTTCTTCAGAAAAACGTTTCTGGGGCACTATTAAGTATTGCAGCACGGAAACGCGTGCGTTCTCTAAAATTAGCTGGTAACGCAAAATTACGCAACGTTTAACGTATTTCGCAACATCAACATAACGCAACTACGAATAAGTAATCGAAGTGGACCATATCTATCCCAGTGACCGCACCAGTAAGAAGGATATTGCCATGAATATTGAGGGGAAAATGACATTGGTCTTTTGCGTCATGTTAATGAATCTTATTAATACATTGTTAACACGTAGTAGCACTGTTTCGGCAGTACATCGAGCACCGTATTTTGCGTCGGCGTTACCTAATTATCAGCACATTAATTTTGATAATAACTAATATGGGCCTATTATCGTGCAGGGTTGGACATTAAAAGTGGAACGTGCATGCTTTACGTAGATGGAGAAATCGGGCAGATGAGCCTCGGCTTCTGCAAGAGTGATTTAAAATGATAGGATTATAATTAAGAAATATCGTCGACGTCGCGTTTTAACTTTCGCAAAAACGCATGCAGTGGAGAAAATACAAATAGACTAATTAGTCTATAAAAGTTAAACAAGTTTACTGTTGATAGGCGTGATGCAATTAAAAACATAATACAGTACAATACAATACAATGTTCTTTTATTGCAATCGTAGTCAGACTGTCAGACCGCTACGAAGGTGGCATACAATAGCATATACTAATTATAAGAAACAAACAACTGCCACACAGGACAGTTCCGTGACCACAGTAGATGGGAAAAAACAACTATTATTACCTCCGCCAAAGAGGTTATGTTTTTGCCAGATTTTGTTTGTTTGTTTTTTTGTCTCTCTGTGTGTTAATAAGATAACTCAAAAAGTTCTGGAAGGATCTTTCTGAAATTTTGAGGGCATGTCGGGAATGGCAAAAACTACCAGTGATTCAATTTTGGGGGTGATCCGAAAGGAATCCTGGATTCTGGATCACTTTGAAATTTTCGTTACCATTGCTTTCGATGGGGCATAAGGCAAACCGCTGCGAAACCGAAGATGGTGCTGCCACTTAGCGAACAACATGGCCTTGGCGGAGGTGTGCGGGCTCTGAACTGCTTTCTAGTTACAAGAAAGTGATCGTTAAAATCATTAACAGCATTTGTAAAATTGTGACTTTGCACAGCATCCGAGTTATTTACATGTGTTAAACCACAGTTTGATAAGTGATACGCAGTACCGTACTTCGAGAACTCTTGCCGTTCGGTTCTGAAATTCGTCGAAAGTCGCATTTAGGCTATAATCTGGCAGTTGCATATTATTAATTTAAACAAGAAAGCCCAGCTAACGCAAATTAAGGGAAACGCGCGCGACAGCCTGCGGTGCATGTTTGAAGACCCACTGCAAACAAAATCTAAGCTCACCGATCCCAGCAATTGGACACAATGATTTTCATTCATTCATTCAAATACGCTAGATAGCGTCACCGGTCTCGTGCGGCTTGTGTCCTTCCGGCCGAAATCCCACATTTTGAAAAGGGTATGTAAGTTTGACGATCCTATACGGAGGATTCCTTGAACGCAGGGGGCATAGTGAAAACTACGTTCAATGTCGAAAATTTTACAGGCATTTTCTGTAATGGTCTATCTGTAATGATATTGGCACAATTCGCTTTTGAAATGTGGGTCGCAGCTCAAAATCGCTAAATAAGACAACAAACCCCGTTTTGGCGTAGAAAGTCATCCAAGGTTTTTGATTTCGGTGCCAATGGAAAGCCAGTGTACAACTTCCTATTGATTAGTAGTAACCTAACGGCCCTATCTCCCACCGTTATTGAGATACAGCGACTTATTGACCAAAAATCACAAATTTTTCCCACTCTTCTCTCATTTAGTGCCCTCGTTTGGGGTGACCCTTTTCGAATTTCTGGAAAAGCTTTACGGATCCTGAAATTCTTTCAGGCAGCTGACAGTGAAGATGTGGTAATCCTAGATTTTCGACTGATCCATCCATGTGACAGACGGACAGACAGAATTGCTATGGCTAAAACAGACTAGGCCTATATTACGTACACAGTTCCTGCTGTCGCGCGTAAAAATGGTAGGTCTGCATGGCATCTACAGCAAGCGTAGCCTAATGGGGTATTCACATGATCCAGCAAACGTCCAGCAAACTTCCAGCAAATGTATTCAAAATACACGTATGCCTACGTGCTAATGCTGGACGTTTGCTGGATCGTGTAAACATCCTATAACGTTTCGCACGTTCAAACAGTAAGTCGTGCACGATCAGCTGCCTTCGCGAAGCCGTGCCATGCACTTGCTGCGTAGAGCAGTCTGGCAACGAAAAACTCGTTACTCAACCCGTGAGCCCGCAGAACACGAAAGAATATAGGCCTACAGAATCGAAGATTTCGCAGTCCGGTCTTTCAGTGGTCGATCCAGGAGCTGTAATTTTTACCACTTTTATTTTTGGAATAACTGCGAAAACCGTGTGCAATGATATTTATTGTTCGACGGACGCACGGGTTTAGTGAGTAGAAGATGCATTCCAAGACAAACTTGCCTGCTCGAAAGTATCGATGGGTTTGTATAGGCATATAGGCTAAGCCTACTGTACGACGAAAACAGTTTTACAGTTCTACCCTAGCCGTACTGGCCTTTTATTGCTAGATTGGCGGTCTTCGCCTTCAAGTTACATGTAGGCCTATACTGACGGAGGTGCGTGAACACCGTGTCCAAGTGATCTATCAGCTGTTCTGGTTTCTCAGCAAAGACAATGATAACTCAGCACACCAGTGGCAGCGGCAGCAGCAATTATTGCTGCCCGTGCTGTATAGGTGTTGCTGCGTATCGTCGTGACTTAAGCGAGGTTTCCATCAAGCTCAACGCACGCAAGAAAGTATGCAACAAAAGCAACTGACGTGGATGACGCAACGGCCAAAACGCATAGGAGAGAAGCGGTCATTGCGTCAGCTACGTCGCCTAGGCTACGTTACGTTTGTTGCGTTGCGTATGTTTAGTGCGCTGCGTTGGATGGAATTTTCGCTCAAGTCGACTTGCAGGCCCGACGCTGCCAGACAGTACTGTGAATATTGCGGTATATAGCGACCAGCTGAAGGCGTAGCATACACGGTGTATCACGTATAGGCTAGTACATCCTGACACAGCGGACGTTAGATATTCTGCTGCATCATCCACAGGTTGCGGATGCTGCGATGTTTTCGGTGTTTCTGCGCGTGAAGTAGCGCTCTGGCCGTCAGTGCATAGCTGGTCACGTCGTCACTCGTCGTCGTCGTCGTCGTCGGTGGGGTGGTCATAATTTGATGACATCGGTGACAGAAGCCGACACAGACGAGCACGCCGACAGCGGCACAGAAGAACGGCCAGAAGATGGCGTGGAAGACTGGCCACCCATTTACATCAGCCGTCAGCACGGCGCCCGAGTTGACGTCCCACGGGTCGTACATACAGCTGACGGGCCGGCGATGTCCGTCAGTGGCGCTGTACAACTGACGACTGAAGTTCTCGACTCGTTCTCGATTCCACAGCGAGTCGCCCGAACACTCTTGCAGCGTGCACTGCAGCACACGCCAATCACTCAACTCATTCAATTCGGATTTTTAAATCACCAGCGAAAGGAATACAAACTAGGACCTACTGCTAGGTCTACTATAGAGTGGTTAGTTGAAGTGCAGCACAGGAAATAGTCAAAAAAGGATTAAGTAAAAAGGCGAGTTTTGAATTGCTCACGGAAAGTGAATAACGCCTCGGCAGACGTTACTTGCTTTAGTTAGTGACACACACCAACATTTTGAGTCGGAAAGTTGAAAACACACCACTGACTGCATTGAGCTCGGTAATGTAGATTGACATGTTTGCTGCCTTGCGTCGTTAACGACACGTGCAATGACACTTTGCATTCGTCTGACTTACTGCGACTCAAAAGGTTAAAGGTTAAAGGTCGCATGAGCGAACCCATCTCAGAGCTACGGAGCGTCACTTGTCATATGGGATCACACAGTGTTACCTGCCACCCGACAGAGATGAACGCGCCCCGCCTTAACCCCAGCCAGATAGGCCGGTACTCGATTTACCTACCCCGGAGGGATGGAAGGCTGAGTTGACCTATGCGGTTGTTTACATCTCGAGATGGTTTACCTGCCCACAGGCAGTCACCCGTCGCAGTATTAACCGGGCCCGGCGTACAGTAACTTCGCTGATCGGATCAGACGCGTTACCACTACACCACGCCTACCGCCTGATACCCATAAACTATACGTTTGAGGCAGGACCGAACGTGAGGCCGCCGGGCACCGTAGGTCCTATTGGGGGAGTCTCGGTCCACGACTGCTTATTCGTTAAGCCATCGATTACAAATGTGGTCAATTGCCCCTCCCTCAAACCTCTTAACGGATTTCGCTGCAATGTTGCCCCAATTTTTTTCTAGGTAAAGGTCGTTCTTCCTTCCATTGTCTGGTTTCGGAGGAGAAGTAGGAGTTAAACAATAATAAAAATAGAAATGTAGATAAAAACAAAGTGGAAATATAAGGTCTCCCGGCCGTTACTAAGGTCGGGGAGGACTAATTACAACTACGATTGCGAAGCTGTGCCATCTGTAATCTGTTCAGAAGCAGCACGTCTACCGGAAAACGCTGCAAGCTCTCATCTATCCGATATCGAGTACGACGCCGCATCAGTTTGTCATCTGGACCGCCACGTCTCCGGCCTACTGCTTCGAGTGCGAGGGACTGCTGTGGGGTCTGGCCAGGCAGGGACTGCGCTGTACTGAGTGCGGCGTCAAGTCACACGAGAAATGCAAAGATCTGCTCAACGCCGACTGCCTACAGCGTGAGTAGTGTGTTGCTGATTAAAATTGTTGCCACCAGATCTCATATTTTAAAGACATAATGCACTAAATTCGATTTTGGCTGGGGTTCCGCCTTAGACCCCCCGCTGGGAGAGCTCGCAGCGCTTCACCATGCCCCCTAGCTGAATTTTAGGAATCCTAATGTAAAGGAAAGGGCGGTAGGAGAAGGGGAGAAAAGAAGAAGAAAGAGGGAGGGTGAGGAGAAAGGAGGGAAGGAAAGAAAAGGAGAAGGAGAGGGAAGGAGAAAGGGGCTGAATTCTCCCTCACAATTCACATTTCTGGTTACGCCACTGTGTCATTTAGCCTACACACGCTTGCAGTTCGTAAATAAACGCACCGCACTTTGGAAAATTAGGCCGACTTGTTGTCTACAGCCAACTAAAGCCAATGGCTGACTGTTGGCGTTGTTTAGGAGCGGCAGAGAAGAGTTCTAAGCACGGAACGGACGACAAAACGTCGAACATCATAATGGCGATGAAAGAACGAATGGAACTCCGCGAGCAGAACAACCCCGACATATTCGAGCTCATCATGTGCGTATAGAAACCCAAATTCCATTACGCCGACTTTGTCGCGGAGTTGTCACGGACTTTGTCGCAACCATCTTGACATGTCGAGATGGTCTGAAAGCCCCCGAAACTTCTGTGACATCTCCGTTTCATGGTTTGCATCCGCGAGAATCGATGTAATGGAATTTGGGCTATGACGCTTTCACGACGCTATTTTAACCGTCTGATTAGGCCTGCTTACTGCAAAATTCAGCATAACTTTCAGTTTTGTGAAAATTTATGCATATTTGGCAAAAATATTTAAATGCTTCAATATATATGCAAGTTTTAGGCTTATACTTTTTGAAGACAAAATTTTAAAATTTTTGTCATATTTGCACGCTTTTCTGGCTCTAACTGTTGCTACGTTATCAGTGTGTTTTTTGGTTCATTCCATATATTAACGTTACATACATAGACAATTGACGTTTGCAAGGTCGTGGAGTCTAAGTCAAGGTCGCAGCAAGGTCAAATATTAGAGTGAGTTATTGCATCGAACCGTCATCTCTTATTGCTATGACTGATTAATTGTCTGTTTGTAATTGTGAGTGGATTAAATTATTATGACTGCAAGTATGTGTTTGCTAGGAACGTGTTTGGCGCTGAGCGGAGACATCAGTCAAACAGCATGAAGATCGTCAAACAGTCCGTACTTGACGGCACTTCAAAGTGGTCTGCCAAGATAGCCATTACTGGTCAGTTGTAGTGCTGTGGTAGCTGTTGTAGTAGTAGTATAGCAGCATCAGCAGTATTAGGCAGCTTTTGATAGTCTTGGTGATGCCTACATCTGCCTACTACAACAGCTATTGATCGATCGATTCATCTGTCCATTCATCCATAAATCAATCAGTCCAGCGATTTCTAAATCGCCCGTTAAACAGAGTTCTCAGAAAAAAATTTGAATTTGAAACAATGTCTACTGACGTTTACTTTCGGTGGCGTAACGGTTAGGGCGCTGGACTTAAGATCGCGAGGTCGTGGGTTCGACTTTCGGTCGGGTCGCTATCAAGTAGTTACTCAGCCTTTTATCCCTCCGGGGTAGGTAAATCGAGTAGGCCTACCGGCCTGTCTGACAGGGCCTTAAGGCGGCGGGCGTTCAGCTGCGTCCGACCGATGGCATACGGCAGATGACCCTCCTTAGCTCTGAGACGGGTTTCTCATAAAGAGCTGTATAGAGCATTTAACCTGTACTGAGCTATCGTGTGATGGTTGTACAGTGATATGCGCTCAAGGCTTGATCGGTAAAGACAAGACGGGGACTAGTGACCCCTACGTCACGGTGCAGGTCGGCAAGTCCAAAAAACGCACCAAAACCGTCCCACAGGAACTTAACCCAGTCTGGAACGAGAAATTCTTCTTGTGAGTTTCAATCGTTTTTTCTTTAATTACTTTTTGTACATTTTCCGTAAACCTCTGGCGTACACAGGATTATCACACACGAAGCTTTATTCACCATAAACATGGTAGAAACAAAGGCTAAATGCAAATAATAAAAGAAAACACACAACTTAAGTAAACAAAATAATCAAGACCATGCATGGCGTACAGAACACAACAAACTGTCAGAGTTGTCAAAACTGGTTAATAATTTATACGTCCGCTTAGCTATTATATCAGATACTGAATCAAAATTAAAATAACGCTGACACTCTTCAGTTACAACTTTCGACCGAAAAAATAAAACTTTTACCCTCTTTTACACATCTTATGATGTTTGGTATTTAATTCATTGGAATTAAATTCAGCACATTTTTGGGCTAACACATAACCATTTTCATTCACTATATAAGCACTTCTATATCTTCGAACTTTGTAGCGTCTTATGAATGGCATGTTAGTATGATGTTAGTAAAACGTTAACACTGGAAAAATAGATTTTGCATGCTTAATATAGTATTGGGCTAGTTATTTATATGTTTTTTGTCAAGGGTTTTAATAGTAAATTTATTATTGTTTATTTTTTTGTTAACGGAAGCAGTAATAAAATTTGAAAATTGTTCAATATTTGACTACACTATGGCAATACAATCATTTTGTGGGTTTGTGTGGAGGTGACTCAAAGCGTAAAAGTAATTGAAGTTACTTTTTACTCTTTTCGTGTATGTGTCATACCGTGTATCGTGTACGTGTATATGTTTACAGCGAATGTCACAACTCCTCCGATAGAATAAAAGTTCGGGTTTGGTGAGTTTTTGTTATTTTTTTTCTTTTTAGTCTTATCTTTGGAAAAACGTATTTCAAATAAAGTGTAGTAAATAATTAACTTTTTAAAATATAAAAATGTGTAAATGTGCAGACGAAGTGCGAGCAGAAAACAAAAACGAACTGTGCATAGAAATGCCGTTAATCAAACTGTTGAAAAAAAATGGCAACAAAAATTTATTTAATTTTACATTTATATCCGAAGAAAACACCATTTCAGCGAAGAAAACAGCATTTCTGCGTTGTTAGACATTGTATTCACTGTGTCAAATTTGCATTCGTTTTATAGTGCATTACACGCTGTAGTAGGCCCTTAGATAGTAGTCTACAGTCGGTCACGGTTATCAAATACAGGATTAGGCCTGTGTGATTCAAACTGTCAGTAAAGCACTATCATCATTATTCTCCAGCAGATTCTGCTATGTGGCTTACGAGGGCTGACGAGGGGCGTTTAGAAAACTTTCGCAACTCGTCTATGAAATGTTTTGGCAGTAATGCAAATTATGCACTCCATTCTAACTTTCCGACGACTGATACACTCCTATTTGCGCAGACTTTGGCTATCGTAGCTAAACCTGTACTCGTAGTTGCCGGTTTCAGGGACGAAGACTATCACATTTTGTCGAAATGTAAGCGCCTGTTGAAACACGAAGGAAACGATTTTCTCGGTCAGAAGTTGATCGACTTTCGTACGCTGGTTGGAGAGACGGATCTCTGGTACACGCTAGGTATACATAATGCTGCTGCTGCTGATGATGATGATGATAATGTTGCTATGGCGACAGGATGATCCTGAGGTTGCTATGGAGATATTGCTTTCCTGTTGCTATGGTGATGGGAACCGCTGCAGGTTCTGTGCCTCGAAATTCGCCCCTTCGCTTCATGCTTGCTTTCTTTACTAGTTAAAGTGGCGTCATGGTAGGGGAACGGGGGCCACTTGCCTCAAATCTTAGCCTTTAGGAAAAATTTTTTCTTGTGGGGAAATTTTTTTCAAAACATGCAACATTTCAGTGGAATTACGGGGAAAATTGATTGTTTTTGAGTCTGTCGAAAATTTGCAGCTGTCTATCTAAACATTGCAACCTTTTGCCTATCCTAATGTCTGTAACGCTCGACGCCGCTGTCTCTGCAACATGTTTGATCTGTATCTTTTTTATCTGTTCAAGTCTGAATGTTTTGGTGGAAGGAAGGTCAAAAATGACTCTCTTACTTTCCGTTTACCGTATTGTGCGTTGTTAAATTAACGCACACGTTATGATTTTGTATAAAAATTCGGTACAAAATTTCGTGAAATCAAAAGTGAACCAAAACGAGCCATGAACTTTAAATAAATTTTAAAATGTCACGGGGAATATCGCAAAAATGTGCAGTATTGACCCCGATTTTTTACTACATTTGGTTTTTTATTGTGACATCACAAGGGAATGTTGTGACGTCACATGGGATGTCGTGACGTCACTCGCAGATGCTGTGACGTAATGGGGATATGCCATGACGTTGCACGGGGAAGCCGTGACGTAAGACGGGAATTCCGTGACGTCACGCGGGGATGCCGGTAAATGACGCATTACAGGGACGAAGACGATGACCTGAAGGCTCGCTTGAGGTCAAAGTTCACGCGTGAATCGGACGACTTTCTCGGCCAGAAGATCATCGAGGTCAGAACGCTCAGCGGAGAGATGGAAGTCTGGTATAATCTCGGTCAGTTGTACTTTACAATACAGAAGTTAATATATATATCTCTCTGGCAGCACTGTGTCTGCAGTGGTATTACGATCGATAACTCCACGGATGCACTCAAGCGTGACCAAACAAACGACAGTGTAGCGTACAACTTTTAGTCTTAATAGCGTCTGTCTAAAGAGTTAAAAAAGAAAGAAACAAAAAAGGGCAAATAGAGGGGTGGATAAAGAAATATTTAGGCTCGTACTTTTAGTTTTTGACTTAATTCTGTCGTGTTTTTCTGGTTGATAAATATTTAAATTTTCTCAATTTTTCTTTGTGTATGCCTGGTCTATGCACAACCGGTGTTGCTGCTTCTATTGTTCTCTCTCTCTGATATTGTACAATGACCAAATCCAGCACTAAATTGCTGAGTTTAAAGTAAAGTAAATTTTTTTTGTTTTGCATAATTTTGCTGATAAGATAACTAGGCTATATAAATTATGCTGTGTAGGCCTACATTGCAATGTTGCGGTATATTTGCTTTTATTGTTTATTAATTCTGATTCAAACAGATAAGGCCGGTTGTTTGATTTCAAATTTTTTTTGGCTTGTGGTATTGGTTTATTATTCATCATGTTGGCTTTGTGCGTAGATAATTTTTATAAGCTGATATTTTTTCTAAGATAGCATTTCTGGAGTAAGATAACTTTGCGCTATACACTCGTAATTTGCCATCATTTCGATTACAAGACTAATGCTTACTAGTAAGTTGATTACTTTGGGCAGCTGTGGGGACATGAAAACGGCTCGAGCAAAAATTATTTAGGTAGATGACAATTTATTACATGGGCTAATATTTTCTTGATCTTGATTTGGTTGATATCAGTTTGCTTCGTGTGCTATGTACTGATACTCGTAGATTTAAAACATTTTACAAAATTTATTCTAACAAAAAACACGTATTCAAGTGATTTTTATTTTGCGATTGTTTTTTTTGCTATGAGGCCTAAACTGTGGAATGACACTGTAAACATGGTTATTACTATACAGGGTGGTCCAAAAAAAACCGCACAAAGTTAATGACACCATAATTTTGCAACCGTACGTCATAGAATCATGTGGTTTTCAGCAAAATGTTCCAAAAGAAATTTCTTACGTGACTAAAGTCAATATTTGTATACAGCAGTTAAATATTCTTTGTTATTGCCGCTGGAAATTGAACTGTGCAAAAAAGTATCACCCTCGACACTGCGGTCCATAAAAAACATGCCAGTTTTATTTTTTGAATAGCTCCGTGAAACATTGGCGGATTTTAATAAATTTTAACAGGCAATATTAGAAAGAAACTTGACGCATGTGCCTTTAGTTTTGGCTACCTCGCTCTAAGGTTGTCGCTACACTACCGTGTGAAATGCAGTGGTCACAGTTTGGCCACTGACATCAATGAATTCTTACCGAGTAACGTATGCATCGCCTCAGAAATTATTAACTGAATAGCGTCAAATGCAATTGACAATAATTATTATCACTCCAAAAATCACACGTGTCACATCACATCATTTTCATTTTAGCATGTGCTCAAAATGTCCTCCTGCAGCATAAACGCAAGCGGTAGACATTGACACCATTTGCCAACAGCACGTTCAGTAACTGCATGACTCAAGCGGCCCACTCGCTGTTGATGTATCATTTCAGTCTGTCGACTTACCAGTACAGTTTTAAAATAAAGACGAAGCAACAGATTTTCAGTGATTTTGTGGTTTCAGTAATTTTCTGAGCTGACGCATGCACTACCCGGTAAGAATTCATTGACGTCATTTTGCTGAAAACCACATGACTCTATGACGTACGGTTGCAAAATTTTGCAAAATTATGGTGTCATTAACTTTGTGCGGTTTTTTTTGGACCACCCTGTAGATTTTTAGT
>Ga0209671_1001359_pt1 | contig 20223 bp, 16 predicted proteins | sample WorMetHERISLAND2_2_FD_187401 | JGI IMG/M metagenome (GOLD analysis project Ga0209671, IMG submission 187401) | Marine gutless worms symbiont microbial communities from Max Planck institute for Marine Microbiology, Germany - Olavius geniculatus... | ecosystem: Host-associated > Annelida >...
AATTTGGAGCGGGGGGGGGGGTTGAAAGGGTCTAAGAACCCCCCAAGGATTTACGATTTTAGTTATTTTCCCTGTAAATCACACCTTTGAAACAGTGTTACTGCTGCAAAAAAATACGTTACGCAGACTTAAACCCCCAAAGATCACTGAGGCCCCCAGCAATTTACTGAAATGATGCCACTGACGTGATGCCACGGCTGACACCGGCATTAATGATCAACTGATCAAAATGCAGAGCCCAGTGCATTCATGGATAAAATGTGTTTTGAGCTCATCAATCATTTATTTCGTTGTCTGCTGTTTTCAGCGTAAAATGTTTAATACCACAAAATTATTAAGTCCCATGGTGTTTATTTGTGGAATTCATAATGCACAAGTGAGCAATCTGATACTGATAATCGTTGTGTAATGTAATAATTTTGAGCATCTGCGTTTTGCATGGTAGTGCGTTGACATAAATTACGCGAGGTGGACAATGAGTGTACCTTACATAATTTTATCGTCTTGGCTGTCCGTGTGCCAAAAATTATCAAATTTGGTGAAAATTTGACAAAGTTCTGGCAAATACAAGTTGGATCACTTTTTTGGCACACCCTGTAGATATGCTAGCTCTCGCGCGTAAAAACCTGTGGAAAAAACATTGTGAGAAATATTCCAACAAGTCACATAAATTTTAATTACTTCATAATAATGCCAAAAACAACAACAAACTTACTACATAGCTACCAGTATTATTTCAAGACAAGCCATGACAGTTAGGACCAAATTCATCGAAAGAATCAGTCATTCAATGCAAGCAACAGTTGTAAGTGCAAACAATTTACTGTAATCTGTAGTAAAAACCTGGCACAAAGGTCGATGAGCATAACAGCTTGAAGTTCAGCTGGCGACATGCCGATAAACCGAGAGAATGAGAAACAACCACTTCCATCATCTCCTGAAAGACATTACAAACAGCCACTGACATCATTATAACTGATTAACTACAGGGTGTGCCAGAAAAATGACCCAAATTGTTTTTGTCAGAACTTCGCCAAATCTGCACCAAATTTGATGCAAACTTAATGCACAGATAGCCAAGACGATAGAATTATGTAAGGTGCACTCACTGTCCACCTCACACAATTTATATCAACGCACTACCATGTAAAATACAACTATCTCAAAATTATCTCCTTTGTCAGTCTTTTAAGAGACTGGTTCTTGCCACAAAAACACATCCCAGTTGAACAAAACCAAAAAGTTATGTTTAAGCTAAAAACAGCTGTTCTCAGTCCAGTACATAAAATTCAGAGAAAAATTTGGCACTGCAACTGCAACAAATGCAACCAACATTACACAATGGAAAACATCTGCTGTTTGTAACAAACCTTGCCGAGGAAAAAGCGAGTGATGAATGTAGGCAGCGTGAAAGATATTTAGCTGATTGCAGAGCAGATGCTTACGACTCGGCAGACACGATTCAAGTATTGCTGTTACCACACACAGACAAAACAATTAGCTATCAACAAGCCACATGACTCCTCAGCTGAACTTTGGCCATTAACAAAAAATCCTGTAAAAGCATTCATCTCCCATCCACACTTTACCTATACTATATGCAAAGTTTCAAAAAAAAAAACTTGACATCTTTTGTATTTCCTAAAATATTATATAATAATCATCCACCCAACTTGAACTGACTTAATGTGACACCGAAAATAATTTACACATAATGCAGCTGACACTACGGCACTACACTCTCAGTTAAATACTAAATAACAAGAACAGCTACAAAAACAACACCATGAAAACAGGTTCACCAAAAAAATAAACTATCAACAGCAAAAAACACATATGTACACAATAAGCAAGAAATGTGACAACTATTTCTAGTACACATCACAGATGCATTTAGTACCTTCGTGGTAGACAAGCTTTGGCAAAATGAACGGCTCTACATGCATGTGAAATGGCGATCGGACTTCTCTACGTTCAAACAAATCCGGATGATTGCAAACCTGGCAGCATCAAAACTCAATGACAGGTTATCATGCGTCAAATGCAACGTAACAAACTCTAAAATAACTAACAACAGTCAACATGGAGACTGGGCTTTCATGTGTATAGAAATGGAGCACAAAAAATTCACATTCAAACTTGGCATTGGTTTAAGGCACTCACTATTCCATGCTTGCCAAATCTCGTGCAGGGAAACACTGGCAACTGTCACAGCACGTTTTTTGTAGGCTTTGACACCACAAACAGTACCAAAAGCACTGGAGGCAATAAAAAATGAACACAATGTATTATCACTAGCACGTAACATTAGAGTCATTATCTCCGCCAAGTGTGAACGTTAGTGAACATTGGAGGAGATTATGAGATTGGTCATTCTGTTCTTCATTGTGTGTGTGTGTGTGTCTGTCTGTGTACATGTCTTTGCGGCACCATATCTCCACAACGGTGCCAGATAGATGCATGGTCGCAATGTAGTAGTAGTAGTAGTTGTAATGTTAAATTACTTCACTTGGCGGACATATGCACTCTTCCAAGCGCCTTCTAGTTTCCATTAGGAAACTCGCAGACAATATGTTTAGTCAAATTCGAGCAACTATAAGGTTGCAGTTGCACCTCACATTTGGCAGCTCTCCTATCGACGATGTGTGCTATACAAATTCTCTTACTTACTTCCATATTTATTGCACAAGGACTGAACAGACAGTGCACCTTTCTAAACTGCATGACAAGGTTCATGAGACTGTTAGCTGCGGAGCCTGCTTTGTCAGATCCAGTTGTTGATGATTGCAACAAGTCTTCTATTGATATCTTGTTCTTGATCGCCTGATACAATAGCTTCTGACGAACAGTCAGCGGACAGTATACCAGCACCTCAATCTGCAACGTGCAGATGTCGGCTATAGAATTAATCTAATTGCATCCAGCTAAGTTATTTGTCAGTGACAACATATAGATGCTATGGAGCCCAATGCTACAGACTTGGTAAGACAAAACTGATTTCCCATAGACTAACGCACATAGATCAAATTGATGATATGCTGCTACAATCAAGATTGAATAGCATCTAGGTTTTCTGCAGCACATGGGCTGCAACAGAACAATTGTTTCTAACCGTGTCTCAGAAGAAAACAGTCAAAATTGTTTTTGACATAACTTCGTCAAATGTCAACTAACTTTGATAATTATGCAAGATGTATTTATTTTCCACCTCACCTAATTTCTGTCAATGCACTACCTTGTAAAACATACATGCTCCAAATTGTTGCATGTTGTTGTCTCAAGTAAATGTTGTAATGACTTAATTCAGCACAAAAACACTTAAATGTGAATTATTTAGCAGAATTATAAACGTGTATAACCAATCATTTGGAAAATCATCAGCATTTATGCTCAAAGTGTGCCCAGCATACACAGACACAATGGCTTTAATGCAACGCCATTGGCTGATAGTGGAATCAAAGGCTGACTGATCAAATGGCATTCACTTATCGATTAGACATGTTTTAAGCTCATCAGTCAGCTATTTTGTTGTCTGCTGTTTTTGCCATAAAATATTTGATACCACAAAAATATTAAACCACGTGGCACCCTCTGTCAAATTGATGATGCAAAAGTGAGCAATCTGATACAAATAACCACAATGCAATGTAACAATCTGGAGCATCTGTGTTTCACACGGTAGTGCGTTGACATAAATTGGGTGAGGTGAAAAATTAGTGCATCTTGCATAATTTTATTATCTTGGCCATCTTTGTGCAAAAAATTATCAAACTGATGAAAATTTGACAAAGTTATGACAAAAACAATTTTGACTGGTTTTTTGAGACACAGTGTAGTTTATGCAGCAAGATAAATGCAGTTTTAGTTTTGCACATCAGAGTTACAAAGATCAAGCAAGTTCCAAACAATCCAAGTAAAAATTTTGTGGTAAATTTAAAAAACATTTTTACACACTACAGCAAAGAGAAACCCTGCAAAAATAAAATATCAAGATTAGGAGTACTGTTAACTATAAAGACATCGGAATACATACATAAACAAGAAAAGGCAATGCACACGAAACAACGCATACCTTGTCGGACAGCTCGTTTTCGACGTCCTTTTTGATACGCCGCAGCATAAATGGCTTGAGTATCATGTGTAGTCGACTCAGCTGATCTGCTCACAAAACAACTTTCCGCAAACTAATGATGAATATACATAAGCAGTGTCGACAGAAATATAATCATACTATTTAACTGCACAAGAATAACCTAGGACAATACACAAATGTTAACCACAGTACTTCTAAATAACGTTCACTTTTTGCTTCTGAAAAATTTGGAATCACAAACTGCCTTTGAATATCATTCTAGGCAGTCAGCAGTTTTTATTAGGCTAGTAATGGCTATTTAAATCAACTTAGCTGAGGCAACATTTTTGCACACACAAACAGTGAAATTTCAAAGAACTCAGATTATTGTCCACATCAACCCTTATCTGCACATCATGAGTAACTTACTTTCATCAAGACCGGACTGTTTCTCAACGTGGCTCTCAATGTCCTTTGAAAACCACTCCGTGAATTCTTCGTGTGAGTCGAACAGCGTCGGCATAATGAAATGCAGCAGTGCCCACAGCTGACATGACACACAATGTCAGAGTCACATCGTTCGCTCAACAGTATCAACTGAATCCATCTGTGCTAATCTGTAGCAAATGACCAAATCTTAAACATCTCGAAAACTTAAAATAACACTAAAAATCATGAACAATAAATCAACTGGTTTCACTTTATTCAGTTATCTTGCTAAATAAAAATCACAGCAGCACAAGATTCAGCACTGTAAAATATTTACATAACAGAACAAAAAAAGCAACCTCTGCCATTGAGTTCTGTATTGGCGTGCCAGTCAGCAGTAGCCGATTTCGACAATTAAAGCTCAGCAGCATTTTCCAGCGAGCACTGCACACAAATGAGCAGATTCACTATTACTACATACAGCAGACGAAATGCTTGCAAGATGCTGATGATAATAAGCAACATACACCAAACACATAACTTGAAAAAAACTACTCTAAAAATTGTTCACTTCAGCCTACCTCATCTAGAACAGGTCGAGGCAATGCCATCACTGTGCTTGTGATTTAAAATGACACTGCATGCTTGCGATATATCAAAATATTTGTTTTTAGACTAAATTAGTGAAGTAATAAAAATAACAGCAGCTAAACTAATAGACAAACAAACAAGAAACAAACAACTAAACTATTACGCATTAGTGCTAAACATTCATCGACTGAAATCATACCATACACTCTTTGCACCAAACTTTTATGTGAGCAATTACCAATGAATCAATTTCAGTCAAATAATCATGACATGACCATGGGGAAATTAAATCGGTCAAAAAGCCAACTCTGCAAGCAACCGTTGAGCATACCTGGAAGAACTCTTAATCGCCTGCGCCTCGTCCAGGATCATATACTGCCACATGATCCGCTGGAAATACTTGATGTCCTGTATAATAAGCTGGTAACTTGTGATCACCATGTGGAAAGATGCTTCCTTCATGTGCATGTTCTCTTGGCTCCAGAACTTACGAAGGATCCTACGATCCTGCGTGTTGCCCCAGTATGGGACCACCTGCGCACAGACAGTCGTAAAGACTATGGCAGTGAATAAGATCAATAACCACATGCTGAAAAGTAAACAGACAAATGACTACAACATTTGAGCACATTTTCAACTCTTCATAATGAGTACATTTAAAACTTTCATAAGCAGTAGCGTCCTCAGTGACTGACAGCAAAAGACAAAATAATTAAAACTGATGGGACATGCGTAAAATAATAAGCTCACAAGGTGCAGTATGGTCTGTGTGTGCAAAAACAAGTAACAAACCTTGAACTGCGGTACGAAGCGTGATGTTTCCTGCTGCCAGTTGTGCAGAGTGGACGCTGGAGCGATGATAAGAAATGGACCCCAAATGAACTGAGACTAAACACAACATCAAAACAACAGAATATTACTCAAGTGTGGCCATTTCGGTTAAATAACAAAAACTGTAATAAGCAGTTTACCTACCTTGGCTAAACAATAGATTCCGATAAAGAGTGAACCTAAGATTTGCAGACGCATCGCCATTGCAAAATCTGCCATGCAGCAAACATGTAAGTCAGTACGAAACGCTCACATTGCTCTCTGTATCAAGCTATGTTTATATAACAACTGCATCCTACCGATCGTCCTCTACGCATCCAAATGCTAAGCCACAACCAAAGCCGACGTGCCACGTCTTGATGCTTTTGATCAGTGGCGCTGCGCACAACTCTCGTGCATGCTATTGGGGGTAATAAACAAGTTGAAACTCGATCGCTGTTGTTACTGAACTGAGTGCCTGCTTAGTGCTCACCTCAGCTAAGTGTGCCAGAAATGCAATACTCTGAATTGTCTTTCCGAGACCCATTTCATCAGCCAGTATTCCATTGATGCCCTGGTCGTAGAGATTCACCAACCAATTCATCCCCTGCAGAAAAAACGAAATATAAGAGATAATTAGCAATATCCATAACTGGCACACACTTTATCAAATACATACTTAAAACATTCCAAAATGTGCTGAAACCAATAGCTAAAGAAAGCATAATTGCCTAACAACAGGAACACACTGAGACAACCTTCAAGGTTCACTATCCAGTTTCTTACCAGATGACCCCTGTAAGATATTATAAATCAGCAGATGGTGGGCAAGGTCAACATAAACTACAGTTACCACACTTTTCGGCAAAATTTTCTGATCATGTTATTTTGTGAATTATTAACCACTTCAAATGAGAATAAAGTAATGCAAGGAACATACTACACTGTCTAACCTTCAACTGATATCCTTTGAGCTTGCCTTCAAACATGGCTGGCTGTGGCCTTTCGGCTGCTGTGCTGATGGCAGGATTTGCAAACGCTGATCCACCACCTTACAAACAAACAATATAATGTTCACACGCACACAGAGTCTGTCCAATGCATTTCGATAGTTTACAGAATATGTCTGCATAAATATAATCAGTGAGCTGTTTATACTAGTAGAAAAAACAAAATGTTTAATTTTAAATTGTATGGTAGCAATGTTATTGTCATCCTTCGCTATTATAACAATTAACGTTGTCAGTCACGTGACCATTCGATTCGTCACTGGGCGCTTTACTATAAATTGTCCATTGTGACCATGCACCTATCTTGCACCGTTATGGAGATATAGCACCTCAAAGATAATGGGGTCACGACCTTGACCTTTTGGGGTCACGTGATGTTATCGGTCACGTAACCGTTTGACTCGCTGTGGTCGACTTCCTATGGGTGGTCCATTGTGACCAGGCATCTATCTGGCACTGTTATGGAGATATGAAGCCTCAAATGTTGGATGCACGGACGAATGCACGCACGAACGCATGAACACTCAGGTGATTTTATACTCTGTCCAATTATGTTAAACTCAGTCACACAATCAGCATGCACTGCAACAAATAATAATTCTGCAAACTCAAACTTAAAAAAAAAAGAACAGAAATAACAATGCTGATCCACTGCGCTATAATTAAATAATGCCAAGATCAATGAATTAAAGAACTAAGCAGTAACATAACATATAATAACGATGCTCAATTTTCCACTTCACAAGATGCTTGCAATAACACCATAAGGTTACTGCACGACTCTGAAGAGCAGCTGCATTGCGTTCTAACAATACATAAAAATTTGCTATCGGATGCCCGACTCTAACCTAAAGCAAATGCAAAAAACGTCCACCCAATAGGCTATAACTGATAGTAGCAACACAAATTTTTACAAATATGCATTGCATACGCAAATTACGCATACCATCAAAACTGTTCTGCGCTGACAGAGCTATCTATATGTTAATGCAATAATATGAAATGCAGACACTCCATTAATTACAGGAAGTTAACTGTTAGTTTATCAGTAAGAGCAATAATTTATGCCATTAGCACAGTTGTGTTTTACTAGATTTAGATTGATATGAAACTACTTCCAAACATCCAACCAAAGCTACTGGTACTGGATAATTCGATGATGACGTGTGATAAAACTTACTTGCTGCCTGTGAATTCTGGCAACTCTTTATCTCCTCATCAAACACTTGTTTCTACCAGAATTTACAATATTCAGTTACAACGACCTTAGCATGCGTCACAAATAGCACTGTGCATTCTACTACCATTGTCGGTCAGACTGTGAACAAGAAAAACGTCTGAGAATACAATCTACATTTGACTTCAACAGCTGATGGCTATGACTGGGGCCTGCTGTCAATCAACCGATCAACACACATTTACATAGCACTATGTGTCACAAACAAATCAGCGGGAAATAAAAATGTTTTGCACATGTGGTTAGTGGTGATAAGAAAGATATGCAAATAGCTGTAAATGCAACATCGTTATGTATGCATATTTTATTGATATTTCACAAGATAGTGTAGTGATGCATTTACAGTGTGGTTGGATCTATAACAATCACATTATCGCAAATTGTCTGCAGAGTGTGCCAGTGAAAGAATTTTGAAAATCGATCATTAATTGGCGAAGATATCGACAAAAGTAGAGGCACATTTTTTGGCCCACCCTACAGAAATGACAACCGTAAATGTACAAGAAATTTGAGATAATGCTCATGAGACGCATGAAAGCCTATAGCAGTTCCGGTTTAGTAATTTAGCTGAAAATTGGGATGTTCGTGCTAAGTTAATATACAAATACTAAATTCTCTAACAGCATCGCATAACGATAGTAGTGTGGCACCACCTTGTGAATGATATAGACTTGTGTCACAGCCCAAAATTGCCAAAAAATCCATAAAACCCCCTATTTTAGCGTTTAAGGTCATTCAAGGTCAATAAATTCGGCGCCAATCGAGGGCCAGTGTACGACTTCCTATTAGTGATTAATAGTAACCTAGACCCTATCTCACACCGTTACTGAGATACAGCAACTTATTGGCCAAAAACCGCAAATTTTGTTCATCCCCTCTCATTTAGCGCCTTCGTTCAGGATGACCCCCTTCAAATTTATGGAAAAGCTTTATGGTTCCTGAAACTAGAGTCTTCCAGGCAGCCAACGGTGAAGATTTGGTGATCCTAGCTTGCACCATTTTTGACTGATCCACTAGTGTGACAGACAGACAGACAGACAGACAGAATTGCGATGGCTAAGACATGCTGAAAGCAGTAGCTGCTTTCGCGCGTAAAAACGAAAACATCACAATTTCTTGTAACTTGTAAGATAGTATTTACTCGATGCTGGTGAGATTTAAAAGCAGCTTCAGCATTGCTCACAGCCAAAGCTTTCATCTCTTCACAGTCTGCACTCAACACATAACAATGCAGACTACTGAAATGACCACTGCCATTGAACACAGTCAGATGTGACGAAATAACCAAATAAAAGCACACAACTGTGTGAATCAAACAACACAAGTAATTAATAACAAAAGATATCACAACAACCTCTACTGTCTTCACGAAAGAATTTGTCATACTAACTGTATCAAAACTAACTTCTTAGCTCTGTTTGGCTGACATAATGACATCACTCATGCAGGCCTTAGCACTGCAGCTAAGTCACCACATCACCACAATATTCACTCTGTGAGTCAACGAAAAATTAACCATTAAGCAAATAACAAATACAACTAACAGCACTGATGAGCTCAGACTGCAAACAAAATCTAAATATGAGGGATCGAGGGTTGCTCCATAAATATGTTACAAAATGGTGTCAATCTGTTAGTTTTCCAAATATAAAAAATCCGACATATGCGTTTTGCAGGGAATTTAATACTGGTTACCACTTGTGAGTTTCACTATGATGAAGTCACTGTGACATCATTTATAGACATTAAATTTGGTGATGTTGACACTAAATTCGGCCCATAAAAACAACATGCAATTATTCGTTTTTTGTGGGCAAAAGAGCTTCTTGCAGATAAGCTTCACTCCAGTTATGACAACAAGTATTTTATGAAACCAACAACACTCGTTTGGTGTAAGAAAATGCTAGTTGGGCAGACATTTGCATCAGATACCCAGGTGCAATCAGTCATTTGTCATTAGCTCGGACAGCAGCCAGCATCGTTACTTGCATCAATAATTCAGAAGCTTGTTGCCAGATAAGATAAAATGTTTGAACAAATTTGGACAATATGTTGAAAAAATTAAACAGTAATGTTAAGCATTTACAGAGGTGACATTAACTTGCTACATTTATTTGTTTTTCTCGTTCTAATGCTGTTTATCATTTGAGAGTTATGATACATTACTGGTGGAGAAAATAATATGCAGATAGGCTGTGTTCTATGAACTGATCAACAAAAAAATTTCCAAATATGTTCAGAATCAAATTTCCTACAAAACGTATATTTCAAATTTTTTTTATGTTTGGAAAACTAACAGAATGATGCCGTTTGCAAGGAACAACCCTCTTAATTCGTTTTGCGCCAAAATATTTCATAAGAATCTGTTGATAATTTTTTGATTAAACTGACAAATGAATGGACAGGTAATCTGGGAGGTAGACACAGATAGAGATAAAACATCCTCCTTCCATCACAAGAACAGATCAATAATAACTGATTAATAATAATTAATACCAGCGTACCATAGTCATCGTCGAGAGCAGTGCGGATGACGCCACTGATGAGAGTTCGGGGTTTCACTGTTGCCGGTTCATCAAAGCGTTGAAGAATCGCATCACGCTCGGCATCCGTTGCACCAGTCAGTTTACGTGCCATGAAATGAGCATAGAGCTCCGTCTGTGTTATCAGGAAGTTCAGCTTGCGTTGTTGTCTCTTCATCTATTCACAAAACGCAAACGTGTTATGGACACTGAAATACAATCGATACAAAACTTACTTAAAAAGCAATGAGGGCTTGACTTTAGCCAAAGAACATAGAAATCAAATGTATCGGTGACAGCCACTTACTGAAAGCATACAAAGTTACAACTATTAGTAGTCAAAAATGTATTAAAAAAACAACATTTTAGTTTCATTCAACCTAAATAAACACCAATATTTTGCAAGAAGTCAAAGTAAAATTAAAACACCACAAAAGACATGCTAAATCACAGGCTCAATGAGGCTTAAGACATCCAACACATACCCAAAAATATAATAGGCTTTGTTGAGACACTTCTAGACTAAACCACATGAACAAACCCACCAAAAATTCCATCCCAAACTTTATCTAATTTTAGTTTATTGTAGCACTAATAATGAAATATTTTATTACACTGAGCTTTTTGCCATTTTTCTACATTTACTCAATTTGGACAGTATCAAGCAGTGCTCGATGTACAGTCTAATCAACTAAAACCCATGAAAACTGCAAAATCCATAAAGCCAAGCCAAAAAAAAATCCATGTTCAACCCACCGAATACCAAAACCCAATCAAAACCACCACACTGGGCTTTAAAGTGAGTTTTTAAACCCTGCTTGATTAGTATGTTACATCATGTAATTAAACTGCACTGAAAATATGTCCAACTATATTCTGAACAATGCCACACCTCACGAAATTCTAAGTCCATTTTCCGCTGCTCCATCGCCTCCTTTTCTGCCTTCTTGCGCTGCTCTTTCTCCACTTTATCGAAGCGTTTCCAGTAGGCTTGCATCTCCTTGGACAGGCGTCGGGCACGAGTGACGGCGTCCTTCATTGTCTTCTGAGACAGCATTGCCGACCGACGACATTCGCGCTGACATTCTTTGGCAACCTACAATGTAGCTCACACAATGCAGAAATGTGTGCTGAGTGGATCACAAAATTTTGAGTCAGCGTCTGTCCATGGACTTTGACCAAGGATCTGCATCCGCAACAGAAGAAAAATATTGGATCTGCTGTCAGTCCAGTCTGCACTAAATATGCCGAGTCTTCAGTAAATTATGATTTAACTGACAAAATAACAGCAGTAAAAAGCTTCGTTAAAATGCATTTTGCTAAACAAGACAGAAATTAAACATACTTTCCAAAAGTCCATTGGCTGTTAGACTTATTAGAGAAAAATATGCTCGTCATGGAACAGAATCCATGTCAGTCTGCATCCGCAAATTTTGTCTACCTTTGATCCACTGTCAGTCCGCATCCTCAAAAAAACCTGTGGATTTGCATCTGCGAACGGACACATCCGCAGTCTGCACATCTCTGACACAATATGTAAATGTGAAGAATAAAAGCCCTTCCTCAGCTACACTGACATTTTCTTACATGCCGCAACACGGAAAACAATTACAAGGGCCAACATGTCTGGTCAATACAAATCGCCCTAAACCAAACACCAGCTTACGTCCGATGAACATGGATATGGGTTGGACCGGGAGACGCATCGTGCTGCGTGTGCCTGTTTATACCCCAGCTATAGCTATAGCTATAGCTGATGAAACAGATGCAAAACAGATCTTAACAGCTTCCTCCACAGGAAACTGGAGGAGACCACTGGGACGTCCTCGTATTACATGAATGAAAACCATTCAGCAGGATCTGAAATTCAGCAACCTCAATATGGACGACGCAGTTGACTTGGCTCAGAACCGTCCACTCTGGAGATTGATGTCTACATTGGGCGCTAAGCACTCTTAGTGGTGGTTGCCAGAAATGAATGAATGAATAGCTGGTACTCACCATAAAGGGATGGCCAGGCTGAGTTGACCTAAGTGGCTAGTTACATACTGACATGGTTTAGCCATCTACTGATGGTTACCTGTCCGGGAATTAACTGGACCTGAAGTAAAGTAACTTTGTTGATTGAGACAATGTATTAACCACATAGGACATCACACATCACAACTAGTACAAAACAGTGAATAATACACTTCATCATTAGATCCACAGCATAAGCCAAGAACCAGCAAATCACTCTTCTGCCTAGGTAACAAACCCAAAATTTATCAGTGAATTAATGATTACACGTAGAAGAAACAGAGCACTTTACCTTCCTTATACTTGCAAGCTGTTCCTTTCTTGCAGCTTGTTTCTGTTTCTGAGCCTAGTTTACATCAACAGAAACAACAACTACAAGGCGGACCAAAAAATGTGCCACTTTTTTCCATATCTTTGCCAATTATTGACCGATTTTCAAAATTCTTACACTGGCACACTCTGCAGACAATTTGCAATAACAAGATTATTATAGATCCCACCACACCATAAATGCGTCTCTACAATACCTTGTGAAATATCAATAAAATATGCATACATAACCATAATAACAAACAAACATTTTGGTAAAATTGAAAAAAAAACTTCAGACCAATATTGCAGTGAATGGTCTGTATGACACTAGACTGTGTGGGTATAACACAGTCTAGTGTCATATAAATCATTCATCGCAATGCTGGTCTGAAGCGTTTTATTCATTTACCTAGATTTTTGTTATTATCGTTAGTTTTTGCTTACATTTGTATTTCACAAGGTAGCACAGAAACGCATTTACCGTGTGGTGGGATCTTTAATAATCACACTATACACTATTGCAAATTCCCTGCAGAGTGTACCAGTGAAAGAATTTCGAAAATCAGTCAATAATTGACGAAGATATGGACAAAAGTAAAGTGGCACGGTTTTTAGGGCCCATGGTGTAGTTTCAAAACAAAAGGAGTAAAACAACACAGACATCTTCTGCTATGCATTACATACAGCTATCACTGGTTCAGTATTAGTGTGCACATATCAGCACATTAGTTAAGCAAATGATCTTCTAAATTTCTAACTTAAAGCAAGTCCTAACTTTCTGAGAAAATTGACTTCAGCCTGAGAAATACACAGAAAATTTCATACACTACTTCAGCCACTGTAACATCAACCCTGAGCAATATAGACTCCAATACAATTCACCATTAGTTGCTCAGAGCTATCAACTGCATCAGTGCAAATTTTTGCTTCAATTATATAACTAATGAAAACATGACATCGATTTAACTATGGAAACTTACAACTCTTGCAATAAAATTTACTAACTCGTGGGATCTCTTTCTTCATAATCATAACCCAAAGCCGTCGACGTCTTGCAGCAATTTGCTCAGGTGTTAGTTTTTTCGTTTTAGTTCTCGCGTACTTTCCAGCCGACACAGATGATGACGTCTGATCAACTGCTTTGGCGACACTAGATTCTCCGTCTCCAAAATCCTCCTATGACACAACAACTATATGCACGACATTGTGTGATATGAAACTGATATCTTATGCAAAACAACAATTCCGTCTACAGTGTGTGGCACATATTTTGTATGGTTAAAACCAGATATAAATTAAGCCCAATGAAACTTCAAAATCATCCAAACAGATATACAGAATCAGCACAGTAAGTAAGCTCAGACAAATCGTGCATCTAATTCACTACAATAAACAAGAAAAGCTAACGCAAAGGTGAACGCGCAACAGCAGTGCACCGTCGTATGCTAGTGACCTGTAGACTTCATCTGTAGATCTCATCCGTAGGGCTTTTGGCTACACAGAAGGCCCAGTAAAACAAAATCAGTCACCAGATGGCGCCAGACGACCTACGGCTAAATATCTAGTGTTTTACTTGTACTCACCAGATGGCGCCACTATCTCACTCTGGCAACGACATATCGGCTAGATATGTCGACGCCAGATATAACAGATTTTCCCTACCCCCCTCTCATTTAGCGCCCTCATTCGGGGTGACCCCCTTCGTATTTATGGGAAAGCTTTACAGTTCCTAAAACTAGAGTCTTCCGGGTAGCCAATGGTAAAGTTTTTGACTAATCCACCTGTGAGACAGACAGACAGAATTGCGATGGCTAAGATGCGCTACAGCAATAGCTGCTGTTGCGCATAAAAAGTACAGACTGTTTTGCTTCACACCACAGCTTAGCAACATTAATGCAATCTTCAGTATAATATAAAACATCTTACCTCTTTCACAGTAGATAATGGCTCCTCCTTCACTGTCTTCGCTTTTGCTGCTGCAACAAAAAAACACCAAGTTAAGATAACAGTCACACCACTCATTATATTTCTGTTTATATAAAAATGGTATACTTTTACCACACAAATAAATCATTATTACTGCATGTTATACAATATTAGCTGCTGTTGGAACTAACTATAACTGACCATGAAGCTATAAATGAGCAGCAACAAAAATCAATAATGAATTTGGATTACTTTTCAACATACCTTTGTCTGTCTTCTCCTTCACTTGCTGACGACGCTTTACAGACCCAATGACAAGCTTCTGATGGTCATAGAACTTGTCATAGTTTGACAGCAGGCCAACACTGTAATACTGGTACTGCCTCAGCTGCATAACACATCTCAATCAAACTTCCTACGTTTCTAAAGTATTATGAAATTACACATCAAATAAACAAGTAACATATGCATGCATATTGAACGCTCAAAGTTTTATCAAGTCTCTAATAGCTTCTTCCTATATTTATCTTGACTAAAATGCTAAAAATCACACTACTTTCTTAAGATTTACGTAAGTCAGACTTTTCTAAAGTTGATGACACACTTTGGGTACCATAATGTCATTTCCAGTACACAAACACATGCATCACAAATTTATGCAATATTAAAGCTAAATGTCTAAAAACTTTCATCATGCATTATTGTTATGTTAGCAATACAACTGGCATATTTCTAATCTGTCAAATGGTAACAAAAATCAAAGCCAACTGTCGGATGTTTCACCTCTTTATCGGCTGCAAACTGTCGCTGATAACGTTTGTGTCGGACGTGATGTCGTAGCATCTCCCTGACCTCAGCGTCCGTCAGTGATAACTCGCCATCGTCATCATCCTCATCAGACGATGTATCACTCAGCAACAGATTCTGACAAATCAATCATTCAATCAAGAAGCAAACTGTAGAGTGCTCCTTAAGCAAAGTTCTCAAGTGAAGCATGCTAAAATTATGCACGACTGAAAAGCAATGTTTTAAGCTCTAATTTAAAATGATGTCTACTTATGACACTGTTTTTTTCAGTTCAGTCGAAAGATCATTCCAAACGGTTGGTTCGTGACACTAAGCAGAAAACTGTGCTGACCGAACCAAGTTGTATGTGAGCCTGGAATGACCACGTCGTCTTGGTCTGCACCTTAAATGCACAGAAAAGCCAGACACAAAAAAGCAAGGGCTACAGCGACAGCTGCAATTGGTGAATGTCTGCCGACAGTATAACAGTCTATATTCTTGTAGAACATTTAAACGAAACGAACCAAATTGAAGTGCATTTTAATCAATGAAATATAGTTTAATTATTTGCTGCAAAGATATTAATTTCACAAGTTTCTCTTGCACTGAATGCTATTACTGTGCTGACATCACCCTATAGCTCTTCGATACAATGATATCATATTTCATCAACTCTGTAGCAGTATTAAATGCAAAGAGCAAAATGCCCAACCTTTAGCCACTTTCTCGTCTTCTTGATCCTACTGAAATTATACAGACGACACTTGTCGGACTTTCGCTCTGCAATGTCAATATTCCACTCTTGCACATGGCACTAGAACAATAACGCTCACCTCGTGACCAAATTCTACCACTAAACAGCAAGTTTACAGAAAAAGACAAAGTCAAAAATAAGAAACAAAACAACTTAAAATTTTTTGTAGTTAAATTCCAAGTAAGACTCCAGCCAAAATACTCCAGAAAAAAGACTTCTTGTTATAGGCCAAATACCATTCCTTTTGCTCTATATACAGCACCGTTGCACAAAAAAAACATGTATTTAATATATGTACACAACTGTACGCTGCATACTCATTGTTTTGTTGGAAGATTTTCTTCTGGAGCTTCTCCATGTTAAACTGGTCCCAAAATGTATACTTGTGGCAACTATTGTGGCAGAAGTTTTTCTAGGCCCGATGACATTTAAATTGGCAGCCAACCAACAGCATCTGAGCATTCTGGGATAGACATGTTTCCAGAAAACGTGTGAATGTGCCCAGCATACTGTATGCTTTCTGTATGTAAGGCCACTTAGGCCAGCTACCAAAAATAATATTTCCAAGCAATCCCAGCTATTTTTTGTCACCTGAAAAATCTTACACTACCGAGTGATAATGCAGCTAATGTCCAACCTGATTTTGTGATAACAACACCATTGTAAATTCTGTTGCCCTCAGCATCCTTGCTGTAGCGAATATTATCCATCAATGTTGGACCATCAGAGTCAGTCTCAGCATCTGTAGATAGCTCCTGGTCACTGCAAACATCCATATAGACTTAATGCATTGTGGCAACCACAGTTACATGTTACTGGGAGTAAAACCACATACCTACCCACATATTGGCGCTTTACAAATGTGTCTATTATTCTTACTAGCAAGCAACATTCCCGCCATAGGGTGGGTCCACTCTGTCACTGGGCAACTTAACCCCTGCCCCCAAGCTGCCTGTAGCAGGTAGTGGGCAACAAGGTGGGTGGCGCACGTATCTAAGTCCCAAGGACCCAAATGCCTTGGCCGGGGTCTGCGACCGTGCAGCACAGAAAGCGCCAGAAGAGTATGACAGATGACAGACAAACAGACTGACGGACAAACTTTCCGTGCATTATAGTAAGATTATTATTAGTTATTTGCACTCACAATTATCTTCTACCTTTCAGAGGTGTGGGCCACACAGCATGGTCTTGAAGTCACTGCAGGCCAGCAGACCAATGTAAAGTACTACAGCTAAAAAACAACAAAACTCAATAACGTGTTCCAATCTGAAATTCACGGTACATGCCACCTGAAACTACCATACACATACTTTCAACAAGCACTCTCTTTTCTCTTTATAACATAGTTTAATGGTGATCAATTTACATAAAATTTTTACCAGCTATAGCTCAGGAAATACTACTTGAAAATATTTTGACAAAATGTGGCTGTTAGTTGAATATTTTTGGTTGTCATGATGTAATGCTGCCATCATGAAATGTCTTGCAACATTTCCAACAAGAACTAACTAAATTACCATTTAAATAACAAAAATAGCTACCAGTATTAAAATGTGTTATGGTATGCTATTATTTTACCTGTGAACTGAAGACTTGTTCAGAGACTCAACATGTGCAAGTACAGCATCTAACTTTAGAGCTTCCTCCACTCTCTGAATGTGAAGTGGCTTTGCAATGTTTTCTAATGGCCACATCCCATGCTTGCTGCTGTGCGAAACTCCTGATGTAGCTTCTTGTGACATGATAATAGTGATAATACCTGCAACAAAAACATCCACGAACAAAAGCAGATGGCAATTATCACTGCTGAGACATGTATTTAAGCAGATCATTCAGTGGTCAGTTAGCTCCAGCTACTAGTAGACAATGACAAAATATCATCCACCCATATGCTAGTAAATTCACACATTCAGATGACACAACTGAGGTAGCAGAGTATTAATGCATGCAGCACATTAGGGGATTTTTTGGTGTTGATGTGCAATATAAATTTACACTTCACTCACTTATTTATTCACTGTTGCCACAACTACTTATTACTTTCATTATTGCACAAAAGTGAGAATTACACTCCAATCAAGTCTTCAGTACCGGTACTTTTTCCTGGGCAAGAGAAGGGCAACGTATGTACAGGTCTTCTGGGCAGGAACTGTGTACACACATTACGTACTTCTCAACGCAGGAGACATGAATGTTGAACTTGACAGTGGAATACCGTATCAGTTAGGCCACTTCAGAACAGATAATGTACAGTACCGGTGACTACAAACACGACAGCTAAAGCAATTATTGAGCATGACAACTGTGACACCAACGCGCATAATGACCGTCGAAGCTTGAAAAGTTACCATATTAAGAACAGCGATCAATTACCTTCCAACTAAGGGCCAAATCAGTTCGAGATTCAACGGCACATAAACTCTCGGAAAACCACCCGGCCATTCATATGCAGTTTGCTTGTCCGTTAGCATCCGTATTTTCTCTTCCGGCAGACATAATGCTTGTCGTTTTAGCAGAAAATCGACTTTCGTAATCGTACGACGCAGGGCACAGTTACACACAAAATGGCGAACATGTATCTCATCGCCGTACCGAGCAGCCTTCGATAATACGTCGAACATGACTTTCCCCATTCGGAGCTTGGGGTCGCCCGCCATGTTTACAGTGCGAGCGTAATTACGAGAAAACTACACCAGAAAACAACAACGTGCAAAATTTTTCTAGTCGAAAATCAAGAAAAATATTTTTTCATATAAATATTTTTAAATGTTTGTGATAGTTTCGGAAATAAAGTTATTTCACGATAAATGGTTTAGGACTCGAGAGTATGGAAAATATACCAGTGACGTCATGATCTATGTCACAGTCATCAACAAGTAAGTAACATGGCTTACTTCGTATCGACTATCGATTTCGATACGTTGTCTCTTGTCTGTAGCGATTTGCAGAACCGGGTAGCCGGTTGCATTTACCCCGGTACCCGGACCGGTTTTTAAGTTTAACGCAAGTAGCCTATAGGTAAAACGATAATAAAGTTAAATGTGCACATATAATTATTACCCAATATTTGTCGACAAAGTTTCGTTTTTCGTATAAAAGCGGCTGGCTATAATGTGTCTATAGGAAATATATGAATATTCCGTAGACGAAAATGGCTGAAGTTGAATCTTCCTTCAAGTCCCTTGCAGCTACTAGCGTAAATTTCGCCACAAACGCTCCAAGTAGGCCCTAGCGAAATTTACATTAGTTTCACAAATAATTAGTGCAAAAAGTGTTAGGGCCTATCAATTACCCGGATTTGGAACCGGGTAATAAATTTTGAAACCGGGTCCGGGTAGTGGTTGTCTGCGACTCTGCATGTCGCATGAACTCACATCACGTTTCTTGCCCAAACCAGTTCATTACCACAGAAGATCGAATAAACCTAATGCAATACAAGGTGATAGGCCTTTTTATAACAAGTTAGCAAGTTTTCTTTCACCGTGGTAAAAGCATAACATTTCGTTCAACGTCAATATCATTGCGACAACTGGTAGCCTATAAAAGTGAAAAGAATGTTAAAGTATAAGTTTAAGAGGTAAAGTTAATCAAATTGATTATGCCCTTTTATGCTTTAAAAAAAGGAAAAAACTGTGCTATCGCATAGAAGTCCGGCATATGTTTAGATTCCGAGAGGTGATATTTAAAAAAGTCATTGGTGTCATTTTACTGAATCACTGGAGGGGTCGATTGGGGGGGTCTCTAGGCCCGTAGGG
>Ga0209671_1001360_pt1 | contig 20222 bp, 12 predicted proteins | sample WorMetHERISLAND2_2_FD_187401 | JGI IMG/M metagenome (GOLD analysis project Ga0209671, IMG submission 187401) | Marine gutless worms symbiont microbial communities from Max Planck institute for Marine Microbiology, Germany - Olavius geniculatus... | ecosystem: Host-associated > Annelida >...
ACAGATAACACGCTTTGCGCACAATCATTCGAACACAGCCAAAGTGACGATGTTGATATTGCGCTAAAACAACAACGATCAAGAATGTTTTAAATACTCGATCAACGGCATTTTGAGCCAAGCAAATAACGAAATATATTCGGCACACTTGACACCACACAGCTTTTTTGAACATTTATGAGTCACATATTTTACAAGATATTGTATCAACGTGTTTCATGTGTGGTTGGATATTTCTGAATTATTTTATTGTAACTTCTACAGAGAGCTCAGCAGCGGAAAGATTTCGAAATTCGATCAGTGCTTATTAATGTGATGGTTTATTTTTTGAATCACGATAAGGTTTCGGCGACAAATTTTGTCATAATGTTGCTGGTACTACTGCTACTACTACTACGGGGCATGATGCAGGTCGCTGATGGTAAGCAACGACGACACCAACAGAACCAGATATCTGTTGATGAAAGAGGCCTATACAAAGTCTTATGGCAGACTGCAAATTGAATTTCAGTGAAACAGCAACACGAGTCTTCTACGTAGTCTACGATACAGATAGCCGTCACAGCGACGCGTGGGAAAGACGTAAACAGAAACAACATGAGATGTATAGAAGACGACAGACTAAGAACGATCGTCAAAGAACTGAAACCTTCGCCGTAAACTGTGCTGCCACCTAACAAATACAAAGAATTAATACATCTTTCAGTGGCAGTCATCCATAAAATTCACAAAATTATTCGGATCGTTACTTGAATCTAATCAATTCTTTGCTGAGACATGTCAAGTCGTTGAACAAAACTTCACCAAAGTCCGCTCAGAATTATTTCGTAAGTAATCCAGCTCAGAAATACGCCTATCTGAAGTAGTGCTGTGCGTCTTAGGTAACTAACCGGTAAGTTACTTGTAACTTACCGGTAATTTACCAATAATTTTAAATATCCTGAAAGTTACCCGTAAGTTACCAACAAGTTACGGGCAAAATAAAAATATATTTTTCGCTAAAGATAAGTTACCGGTAACTGACCGGTAACTTACGCGTAAAATACGCGTAAATTACCGGTAAGTTACGAGGGACGTTCGTTACCGGTAATTTAACAACACTAATCCGAAGACACAAGTATATGCCTACACATTCTTCTTCGTCGCTTCGCCCTATCAAGAAGAACGAAAGCCATAACAAAACGACAGCGACGGCGACGATGACGACGGTGATGATGTTGATCACAGTGCAACACGGTAGTGTTGACACTGTTGTAAGGGCGATGAACGTTAAGTATATTAAATACTTGCCACTTTACATTACTGTGTAAGAGCGACCAAGTCACACATACAAAACAGCAGAAATCATTTTACTAGGACACAGAGTGTTAGAACGACGAACTGGCTGCCCTTACAAACCATGTGACGTGACCCCATTTAACGTTTTCCACCCCGCATTATCCCATAAGCCAATAGGGAAGAGTTGCCTGAATTGGAACGGTTCCTTGATTGGAACACTTTACTTACTCGAAATCTATGAGCTGCTTACTGAAAATGAAGAGTAATTAGTACTCTACGGTGATTTCGCTTTCGATTTTGCGTAAGTATGGTGTGTGTTATCGACTCGATTTGCAGTTAATGACGATTGTTGATTTTTGACTGATAGGCCTACGACCTTAATTTAAATGCAGCACCAGTAGTGAGGATAATATCGCTCCAAAACCATTTTTGCTGTTTTCGAGTTTTGACTCATATCGATCTTGCATAGCTTTGTAAACTGTTGAAGTTTTTTTTTGCTCTGATAATGATATTGGCTCTTGAAACGGTAAATTCTCTGTTATGGTTCTGCCAGTTTATTCAACATTACATGCTATCATTGATTAACTTAAAGACCAATTTGTTAAAAAGCAGAATCGCTGGTCGACGCTGCCACCTGGCATCTCATTTTGTAAGTTAAAAACGACTGCATGTGTACGTTGGGAGTTTGACCCCAATGTTTTTCTTTCCTGGGGCCAGAGACCCATCTAGCACGATATGTCACTGGGCCCAACAAGCGCACCTGACAAATGGCATCTAATGCCCTGGAATGATTTAAGCATGCAGGTGCACAAATGTAAGTATTATGTGACAGACGACAGAGAGATGACGGACCACGTTACGGTGAAATGGCAGCAAAACGAAAACGAAGGTAGCAGCCAGTTACCGGTGGCACGCTAAAAGCAGCAGCAAAGTAAAATGCTTTCAAGATGGCGTCTGAAAAAGCTGGCGGCGCGCGGAAGATAGTCAAACTGATCGGGCGCTCATTAGGCTATGTGTGTCATGATCAAAGGTTCTCGAAAACGCGGCTTCGCTCTTAGTCGACGACAATATCTGAAACGAGTGCGAACGGCCGCAACCGTAAGGCCGAAACTACACTTAATTTGATTCGTAGCAGATTTGTTGTTGCTATAAACAGATCGAAATCTTCGATAGGTTTCACAACGATCGAAAACGTACAGTAAATCTACAACACGAAAATATGTGAAGTTGTCGTACAGCTTGTTTCACGACTTGTTGTATACCACAATAAGTCGAACTAGTAGAATGCGGACTTATGTGCGACTGAAAAAGAAATGGAATTAGCAGTTATGTGTATTGCTTATGTCATATTTGACAACAACAATCGCCACGCTTTCCCCTTAACTACACATCTGTCAGACAATTCGCCTTTTCCTGTACTCGGATCATTTTATCCATAGGCACCATCCGTCGTCACAAGTAGAATTTTATGATTGATACAAAGGCAAATTTATCCGGAACATAAATAATATGCCTTAGTGAGCAATAGTTCAAAACGTAGGACCTAAGTTCGCAAGCCTTTTACTATAGAGAATAGACTTACGTAACTTTCTCTTCTATAAGCAAAAAACTCAACCTACAGCCATCAACGGTTTTTTGCTGTTAAGTTCTAACTGTTTTCTTAATATCCACCGGTGACAAGTTGTACAATTTGTACAGCTATTATTAGGCCTACACAAAAATTAGCAATCAATTGCATTGGTAGACTGATAAGCGAAATATAAAATGATCAAATGGTGACAATAGTGCAGAGGCTCTGTTATGGAATAGTCGCAGTGTATGGCACGGCCAGTGGTAGTTTGCACAAGGAGAAAAAGTGGCAAAATGGCCACCATCGCATCTGATTCCATTAATCAATACCTCAAGCACGTTATGTGATTACAAACTTGAGACGAATGACATTTCTGGTGCGCCACCGGCTGACAGTCAAGGTCAACTGAAGGTCACCGATTTAATCGATCACTCAGCTAACTCAGATGCTATGTGTAAACTAAACTAAACAAAAAAAACGCCAACGATCCCTGACAATAGCGTACCGCACGATACTCGATTAGCATAATCTATTCGGCCAGACAACTCTATGCATTATAATAATACGTGTGTAGAAAAAATGAGGAAAATTAAATTAACTTGTAAGAACAAAACAATGTTGGACGGCTAAAAATGCAAAACCAAATTTTTGTAAAACTCGAAGAATCGGCCCACTTAGTGTAAATTTTGTTACACCTTGCTGCAGTAAGCTCTGGATAAAATTTGATACTTTGTCGTCAAGGAGTAATGTGATAACATATAGTTAAGGGGTAAATAGGGTGTAGATTTACAGCTTTTTAAAATTTATTCAAGTTGACCGTGTCCACAAAATAGCCCACGAGTTCAGAGAACTGCCAAAAAACCTTTTCTATTCTGAATGTCAGGGAGAAGAAGATTAGGAGAAGCTGCTACGGTTTAAATTAATTTGTTGCTCTTAGCTTTGCTCAGAGTTGCCGTCACTGTAGATCGTGTCGGATTATCCCGAAGGGGAAAACTGGAAAAGACCAGGTGCGCGCACGGTGGTGGCCCCTCCCGAGCAAAGTGACAAGTCATTACGCCTTCCGGATGGAAAGTAATTTGTCCACTTACTGTAGCCGAGACCTATAATACGTGGTTGTGAATAGAGCGGCTCATGAAGCTGCAGGTGTGGTCATCTCTTTGTACTGTTCAGGTTATCAGTGGCCGCTCGCACTGTATCGTATATTATTATCCACGCCCGGAATGAATACATTGTAGACATCATCGAATGTGTGTCTGAGAAAATTGCGTTCGTCAACTCCCCGATCACGACACGCCTAAATTTATCATAACTGCACACATGAATGCAGATATCTTGCTGTGTTATTTTGACCCGAATTTTTTTCCTACATTTTAGGACATTTTTTTATTTACGCCGGCGTGCGAATAACGTCCTAGAAAACGAAGCTGATAAAATAAAAAAAATAACCTGAACATTTTTTCTGTCCACGGCAGCAACAACAGTATTGTTTTCAGCATCTTCGCCAAGTTCGTTTTTTGTTAGCTTTTTTCTCTGCTATCACGATAAACTCATAAACCGCCACACCTAACTCGATAAAATTTTGCAGAAACATACGCCTTGACAACCGCAAAAAACTGCTGAATTTCAATGTTATAGGTCAAAAGTTAGTAGTAGTAGTAGTAGTAGTAGTAGTAGTAGTAGTAGTAGTTGTTGTTGTTGTTGTTGTTGTTGTTGTCATCGTTGTTGTTAAAGTGTCAGATATGTTAAAGCGCATTGTCAACTGATAACTCATCTGTTCTTCCTACATGTAGTTTTCCCTTTTTTCTCTCGCTTCTCTCATACCGCATCATCAATAAGCTAGTGCCTTAGAAGTATATGGCTAGTCTAACTTGGCAAAGTGGGGCAGATTAAGCCGGCTCAGCTAGCTTTTAGGGGCACTGGGCCTATAGACGTTTTCTTACTTCTTTGCTTGATGGAAAGCGTCTTGTTTGGCATGGCCATAAATATATCTACGTCTTCAGCCGATAGATGGCGCCACGCATTTCGCGACACACCAGTATTTATTGCCCGGACCAGAAGCGACTTTATGTGCATTCCCGTCGTCGTAATAGCAACAGCCGAGAGAAAATCAGATCGGAAACTGTCATTAATAACTCGTCGCTATCGACTTCGCCAAGCGACCAGTGACAAAATCACGCGATAATATGATATTGTGAGCAAACACAGAATGCCATTACCGTCATAGCGGTAGGTGTATATGTGACAAGATAGAAGCTAGTTTGCTGTCATGACTATAGAGCGTCGTGCCGTCGTGCTGTAGAAACAGCAAACTTCGCGCCATGTGTTTATCTGCGTTTATTACTGTGCTACTGGGTGATGTCGAATTTTGTACTTTTCACTTATCAAACGAATGCAAAATTCACTCGCCCTTCTCATTTTTACTTACTGCACTGTGAAATAATGTTCATCGAATTGTAGTTATTTGAGACATTGTGCGTATTGAAAAAAGACAGACGCGACGTACAACGGCCTCCAAGAAATAAAGCGGCATAATGCCTCACTCGTTTAGACTTGTTAGCTAGCTGGTAATTTAGGCTGATTGTAATAAAGCTACTCAGTACTGTCCGTCCATTACATCCAACGTAGTCAGTAAATAAACAAGGCTCAACGTAATTTGGCACTAGGTTTCATCTCAGCGAACGTCACGAATGTGTTATTTTGAGCGTAGGAAAGTCGTATGGGGATGGCGGTGGTAATAGGCGTTGGTAGATAAGGCGTTGCTGAGTTCCAATAGGCTGTCAATGGCAACTGTTCGGCTATCTGTAACGGTTTGTCCGCAATTTGTAATGCAAATTTTGACTGCAGTCACCGACCCCCAAATCAGCTTTCCCGTGCGAGAAGCGGGAGCAGCGTCTGACGGAATGTCATTTAGAGACACACGAATGAATCTGCAAACGGCTTTAACAGGCGCTAGTCTATCTGTCGTTTCATATCACACTGAGAGAGAGAGGGGGACAGAGAGAGCTTAATAAATTCACGACATCTTGACATATTGCGCAGTTTGTTGTATGACTTGCTGTCCAACACATCTACAGCTAGAAGGACACTGGGACAGTGCAAACCTCCGCCAACGCTTTGCTATTCTTTTCCGTTGTGTTCGCCAAGTGGAAACACCATATTCAGTTCGGCGTAGCCTATAGTTTAATCCTATCTGGCAATGCTAATCATTAATTTTTCAATCATATCCTGGGTCTAGATACTGACTCGCCAAAATCTAATCACCTCTAAGCTAAGTCAAGTCTAACATTCTCTGAACATTTCAGCCAAATCAGCTTGTAACCTTTTGTGTAATGCTGTTTACGAACAAACAGATAAATAAATGCAGCGTAGGCCTATCACATAATCTCCTTGGCGGAGGTAACAAACAGAAATAGTGGAGTTTGACACTTTAAAAGTTATGACACATACAGCCTAGCGTAAATGCGGTCAAAAACGAAAGACCATTATTCTCAGAACAATTACCCTCAATGCTATATATTCACGGCATATAGGTAGCTACATTTATGGCCGAAAACAGTCCGATCATAATAAAATTCTCAAAGGGCGCTCGTGCTACCGACCTACTTTATTCGTTCGTTGTAGCCCATAGACTTCGTGCGCAGGCAGAGAACGGTCCCGCAGTGGTTAGGCGCATTCGGTGATTCGGCCAATCTTCTTTCAATAATTTACCAGCCAGGTCGTTAACCGGCCGTTAGCCGCTCTCTGTTTCTAGGCCAGGGCGTCTTTTACTTGCTTCGTTTTTTACTTCAGTTGTGTCGAAAGCGCCCCTACTACTTGTCTGATATTCTAAGTTAAGTCCGAACTCCAACTGCTTCAGTTTGTTGTAGATTTGAACCTCGGCTTACAACCAACCGCCAAGGTCAACCCAGCCTTCCATCCGTCCGAGGTAAGTAAATCGAGTACCGGTCTGCTTGGCTGTTAGGGCGCGTTCACACTTGTTGGAGGCAGGTAACACTTCTTAGCTCTGAGATGCCACGAGATGGGTTATCATTACGAACTATAGACAGCCTTTAATAATCTGTTAACACAAGTTGCATATCTTGTAAAACACAAATCCATAAGAAATCGAAGCAATGAAGTACATGTAGGCAATCTAGTTGGCGCGTACTCTGCATTTCAACAGTGGTTTTTATTAAACGAATGTGGTAAGCTATCGTGGTTCTACCTCTCGTCCTCAAAATTACACCAAAATGCATTTGTAACTGCGTAGTAGTGCGTATGTATTTCACGGAAGTGAGGCCTAAAAATTTTTATGTTACCGGCTGGAGCCGGTGAAAAAGTAGGGAAGGGGTGGGGTAATTTTGTAGACGTAGCCGCAGTCGATGCAAAAAAAGCACACGCAACAAACGCCATTGAAGCAGCTGACGGTAAGCGACGCAACGGCTATTTGGCAAGAACAAAGCGGTGCCTATTCTCGTGTTGCTTTCATTGCGTACGCTGCGTTTCTTGCGTTAATTTCGTGCGCTGCGTTGGGTGCAAACTACAGATAGGCTGTATAGCCAGCAGACCACGCTTCTTTCACTATCAGGGTATACGGGGCGTAACCGCTAGGCATTGAAAAGCATCACTACGCAACGTCGCACAGCCGCATCGAAATCAACGAGAAATGCTACCATATGCGGTCAGCGAGATATCATTATCATATGCACAGTCGAAAGCAACGCCAGCCTGCACAGCCCCATTAAATTAACTTGAAATCGGTGGCCAGTCGGTTTGCGATTGGAAAGTATGACATTGCGATAATGCTGCGACGAATAACAGTAAGTGGGGTTATTGCCCGTACTTTGGCCCCGCCATATGTCTTTGACACGCCATATGTCCACATAATAGGCCGATTGTGCCTATTGTATATGGCGTGTCAAAGACATATGGCTGGGCCAAAGTACGGGCAGGAATCCCACTTACTTACTATTAATAACATCACGTCCTAAGTGACAGACCCAGAGCTCTTTACACCAGCGAACCTTGTTACATAATGTTCTATCATAAAAGTATTCGGAAAACCGTCATGCAGCTGTTCGGGGAAGTTAGTATCATTAAGTCTGGAACATAAGTTATTCAACCCTTCGAGCTTTTGTTAAATCTCTCTTACCAGGTCTATTATTTTATATTTAGGCATTAGCTTTGACAAATATGTTTTTACATAATTTAACTCCACTAGCTTGTTTTCAAACCCAAAATGTCCCCCAACATCAACGGCCTTAGATTCCATTTGCAAATCTAGCAGTGTTTTTAAACACACTTTTACCTGGGTTGATAGGGAATAAATCCTATAACAACGAACAAAGAAACGGAAAAGGGGAAGCATAAAATGGAAAACAAAAAAAGATGCAGCTGAAGAACGTGCTCTATGACATCCAGGCTCCGCGAGCAATCCAAATAGTTTTCATCGGTGTTCGTTTTCTGCCTAATTTTTTAAGTATTACAATAAAGTTGGCTGTCTAGTGTCTATGATACATCACCCAAGCGTATTCTTTAAATGCATCCGCCTCAAACTTTGTGTTACTGAGGCGAAATAAAAGTAATGATGAAACTTTCTACCACGGAAAAGCATCGTTTGAGCTGTAATAATAGCACAACAAGTCTTTGAATAGTATTGTCGCTGTGCATGGTGTTCAATATTCCAGTTGAAAGTGCATCACACATACTGCGTTATTGAAGTGAACAATTATGGCAGCCACAGTAAGACAAATTACCATCCGATTTCGGCCCCTGTAGCCTACGAACTCCACCTGACTTTGGGCGCTAATCTGGCGCTTAACGACTTTTAGAAAGTTTCGTCAAAATCATAGTAAAGATTGCGACCGTAGAAGGGATCACAGACAAACAGAGAGACAGATGCTATGCTCTGGCAATGAGAGAAAATAATAACAGCAAGGATATGTTTATGGTGCTATCATCGTGGCCGAGTCATTGCTAGAATTCACCCGGTCCGTCTGATGAATACAGAACAGCATCATATGCGGCCGCCGACTCTGTCTGAAAAATGCTGCTATCGCCAATACCTACCATCGCCATTTATTACCTTTACTCGCCCCGAAAAACCGATAATATAGGCTATAGTTTTTAGACGGTTATTATTAGATCGAAATTATGCGGCATTACACCACAAATCGATGGCATATGCGGCGCTTTTTATGCAAGCATTTTGCAGCTAAACGTAAAAAATTATTGTTTCAAAAACTAAGCCCTATAGGCCTATTAATGGAGGACGATATAAAAACATAGAAAAAAATTGATCGTCAAAATTTTTCTGGCGCTTATCGTTGATAATAGCGAACTTTGGAACTAGGAGTAACCGGTGTGTCAACTCTGAGCTCAAAAAGTTAGAGATCATGGTCAAGATTATGGTTGCGCAATGCAACACTACGAGGCGGACGACAGCACAATATGCCGGAACTGGGCCGACATATGTGGAATGAATAAATGAATAGTCTTAATTGGCAAAAAACAAACAAACATCTCAGCTGTTAGATGCAAATCCACAGTGAAAATTGACAATACAAAAATTAAAATAAAAAGTCATTGTCTTTAGCTGTGTGAAACATCAGTAATATCAGCACATCAGCGACGCTGGCTATTAAAACTCTGATTGAAATGCGCAGTTATTTGCTCCTCTACAGTGTCGAAGCGCTTCGTGCGCCAGAGATCAGGATAAATGAGAGCTTAAACTATGCGCACTCTCGTCACCGTACGGACATTAATCCGAGTCACCCATCATGCACGAGATAGCTCGCAAATCTCGCGAGACTGTGCGAGATTTGCGATTCGCACAGTCTCGCGAGATCTGACAGACACGGCTGCTTCCATTATTTATTGTCGAACGAGCGGGAGGAGGGCACCTGCGTTCCCATGGAAACGGCGTGACGTCACCGTGACGTATGTATGATTATTATTCCTATGCACGACTGTCAGCCGCCGACGCCGAAGAATACTGCCATTAATTACACATTGCCTTCTACGTAGGCTATTCGTTTACTGTCTAAATACAATCGTACTTAGGTGAGCGACTTGAGAACATACATTCTTTATTTGCCAATGTCATATACATTTTTTTAAATTGTCAGAAGAAAAAATTATGAAAAAAAAACTGCGCTAAATGGCACAGATATACAATTTTCTTAATAATAGGCTATTGTAACGAAACACTCCCTAGTCAATCTAAAATAACCTGAACAGCTTTCACTTTACTTTTTTGCAACACTTAACCCTCACTCAGAAACCCACCAGTACACCATATTGACAGAAGCGTTCAGAGATCTCAAGCCAAGAATGATGCTGCCACCTTGCGAAAAGAAAGGACGTAGTACAGCTGATATTTCCTACAGTTTTTCAAGGGAAACTGGCCATTATCTCAGAAACAATGACAGACATGGCCGAAATTACTATTAATCACTAATAGGAAGTCGCATACGCCCTTTCAGATAAAATAGAAATTATCGACCTTAGATGACTTTGAAGGTCAGTACGCGCTATTGTGGCTAAACGGTACGTCGTATCTCAGAAACGGTTAAAGAGAGGGCCAAGGTTTCTATACTAAGCACTAATAGAAAGTCGCATAAGCCCTTTCACATGACACGAAAATCATTTGCTGGACTATATTTCCGACTCTCGCGTACGGTCGGCCTTCCCTAGCGACATCTAAACTTTTTGTTGATGATCGGTATGTCCTGGTCTAGAACAGAGTTATACTTTGAGGACATACTGGTCTGATTAAATGTTGCACAAAATAAGTTTAATGATGCGCAAAAAATAATTAGTACTAAAATAGCGCATGCAAACGACACAGACAAAAGTGCCATTATGAGGTTAGCGTCAGGAATGATGAATTGTCTGTGAAAAAAAACATCGGTTCGAGTATGAATTTTTGCACTGGGTCCGATGGAACAAGCTAAAATTTGTCAGAGACAGCCCGTAGAGAACGAACGATAAGAAATCAGGATACGATGAATTATGCGTGACGCAATGGGATGCGCTCTGGCACACGATCCCAGACGACCTAGCAATAGATTGAAACAAAGCGATGCACGATCGATATTCTGGTGGTCAGAAATGGTGATGGCGGCGGCGGCGCCATATGTGGCGCGGCTTCGAGCTATGAACTTGCGGCGACCCATCCGCTACTGGCCGGTCTCGATGGCATACAACCTCAGAGCTCGTGCTTTGTTCGACAGACAGCTGTCAGATAGCAGGCATGTCTTTTGCATGACATCGTGGGGTTATGTTGGATCCACTGAGGTACTACGGATTGGGAGAAGGGGAAAATCGAGCAGAATACATCTCTAGTCTGACGCATTGTTCTTTCATTTACCGGTAGACTTTTGCTTGTTTGTTTGTCTGTTTGCTTGCTTATTTCTTCATTTATTCAGTCACCTAATCAGTCAGCAAATCCATTAATCTATTCTTTCTTGCTAACTTTTTTACTTAATGTGTACTATTTATTCATCTATTTACTAACTCATTTATTTAGTTTTTGATGTAACTTATTCTACCCAACAGTACTTTAAGCGCATTAGAGATCTTTTTGAGTATGCGCTATATAAATTTACACTTCACTTACTTACTTACTTACTTACTTACTTTACCACGGTGTCATCACTATGTCGACATCGGACAAATTCCCCAACCTGTCTTCGCGGAAATCAACAAAAGTTACGCATCAGTGTGGTTTTTTTCCCAGCGAGAATGTTTACGATGTCCCAAACGTCACTCGCGGCGTGCGCGCGTTTATCTGTCGAAAGAAATCACGACGCCCTCGGGTTGACCGTTGCCAGACAGTGCGTATCAGAGATCAGTTACAAATTGGCCAGCGGAGACGAACGACGCAGATAAAAGACAGAACGACAGGAAGGAGACCGGCAAGGACACGGTAAGCGGGAACGCAGCAGGCCCGAATAAACGACAGAAATGGGAATCGGATCGTAGAAAATGTCCGCAAAGCATTCTTGTCGACATGCGCGTTCAGCAGACTCGACCCTTGCTGCTTGCTGCTACAGTTTATCGATACGGTTAAAGCCCATGCTCCGCCTACTCCAAATAGTAGCGAATTTGTTGCAGCGTAATAATCTGTGCAACAAGCTCTGTACAACATCTCGACATATCGCTATCCCACAATTCATTTCGCAACAAATCGAACCCACGAGTAGCAAAAACTAAAAAGAGCAAATTTAGCAGTTTGTCGCAATGCACCGCCATCTCGACACTCGTAGAAAAATGTCTTTAACAGCGTTTTAAACAAGTGGCTTAACGGCGCCTTCACGGCAATTGTCGGGTTCAAGAACTTGGCAGTACTAACTCGTGCCGCGATGGAGTTCTATTGTAAGATGCTCCGGAGTCTCCGTGCTTATAGCTGCAGTATGATGAGCATGCAGCAATCCTGCTCCGCCTAATTGTCGCACGCAATCAGCACTGTCTTTTCTAACACCGGTCCAGGCTACGCAGTGGGTGTACGTATGTTTTGCGCGTGACAAATAAGCAACCAAACGAATAGTGCCATGCATATTTCTGACAAAGAACTTCAACAATCAACATGCAGTGTCCGTTTTAGACGCGACTGTCTGCAGTAAATTGGTGAAAAAATAAAAACAGGAAAAAGAGAAATTAGCGGAGGAAAGAAGACCAATGTTTTTCCAATTTTTTCAGGCATCTACGGACTAAAAAACGCTGAAAGCAAGCAACGTCGGAGTGAATTAAAACACAAACAAAGCGAAAGTAAAGCTGGTATTTTTGAGCGCCGCGGCGCTGGCCAGCAGAAAACCCGAACATAATTCCACCAAATATAACTCCTCTTTAGAATCCCGCATAGATACCCTCCCTGAAAACATGCTGATTTGCTGTAGGAGAATTCCCCCAGACGAAATTTTCCATTAATACAGACAGACAATAATTTGACAGCAACAGCAACGTTCTACATCAAAGTTGCTATGAAGGGGAAGGGGCACTGCAGTGGCGTGCGTCGTGGCAAAAATAAATTTTAACATGTGGGAAAATTTTTCTTGGCGAAAAATGTTTTTCCAAAAACACTAAATTTAGGGCTAAAATTCCCCACTTTGAAGAATTTGGAAGCAAAATTAAACTTTTCAACACCTATAATATCCTCCGTCGGAAATTTGCAGCTGTGTGTCAACAAATTGAAACTTTTTGTGTCCCTAACCCACGACGCCGATGCCTGAGGGAGATATTTTGTTCGTTTTCCGTCGGACGTTGAATGAATACGTTTTATCGCAACTCTTTCTTACTCGACACATCGATCGAACGGAGAGCATAATATCAGACTTTATTAGCGCAGTCGTTGTGCCGGTAAATTGAGATATAACGCAGCATCACTAATCGTTACGTAATACCGATCCGGATCGAAGTATTCGGCGCTCATGTCGACAGATAGAATTGCCGCTAATGCAGCACCGCGCCGCGTGTATTAGTGAGGGGCAAACATACAGTTACTTTACAGGTATCTATTACCGGCTTCAGTAGGAGTACTCGATATCTGTCACGTTGCTGGCCGATACGCATCGTCGATTCGTGGTTTTGTGCCTGGTTTTTGGTTTGATCACGATTAAAAACAAAATGTTAGATATTAACATCAGAATGATGATGAGAATAGCATAGACCTAGTACCGTATAGTACTGAATATAGTCCGCTAAGCTGGAGTAATGGCTTTAAGTTTCGACGCATAATTCTCATGTTCGTATTTTTATTTGTAGCTCAATTACAATAAATTTACCACATTAGAAATGATCAAAATATGCGGCCGTCTTATATAGGCCACATTACTTGTCTTGCCCGTTCGTTTGCCTCTGTGCCTGTCCAGTACGGGCTTTAGACCAAACTAGAAATTTGGGGCAAAGCCCAACATGAGTCCGCCCGGCGCCGCAAGTCCGATTGGGGTAAAATTCAGGAAAAAAAAATTAAATTCTCCCGGTAGCAAAGTCACGTGGCCCGAACTCCAATGCATTAGCATACGCAAAACGCGCACAATCGACTTAAGGTGGGTAAACATTAGCCGCGTAATCTCTGATGTTAGTAGACCAAAGTTCACCATTTTCCGTGTTTCACGCAGGAGAAACCGTAGTTACAACGCCGTTTACCAGTTGTCGATATCTGTATTCGTTCCAGAGATATTCGCGGTCAAAGTCGAAAGTTGTCGTAAAACTTACTAAATTTTGAACATTTTTGGACCTCTCAAATTTTAAGGGGGCGGTGCCCCCAAAAGTTGTATTCGGGTTATCACCCCCACCTAGCGGCAGGTCACGTGGAAAAATTTCATAAGACTACTCCCCCTGGCTCAAAAAATCTTGTGGCTAATATGCTGAAATTTAAGCCAATTTTGGACCCCCTTTTAAAAAATTGTAAGGGAGACCCACTTCCCAGTGGGGAATGCGCTAGTAAGACTTGGTCATTCTGTGGCGCGCGAAAATTTGGGGGCACAGCACCCACAAGGGGTTGAAATATGGTCTCCCGAAAAAGTCGAATTGGGTGGGTATGATTACACATCGACATCTTCGTAGTTAGTACACCAAAGTTCACCGAACTTTTTCGCCGAACGCAAAATTAATCGATGTAAGTTACGTACTTGCCTGATTTTAAATATCTTCGTCCGTTTTGGAGACATTTGCGGTCGAAGTTTGAAGTCGTTCGAAATCGCGCCAAATTTTGCATGTTTTTGGCCTAAAAATTTTTTGGGAGGAGGGACCCCAAAATTTTGAACCCTTGTTATTTGATCGAACGCACTTTCCACCATCGTGCAAAATTTCGCTGCGATCGGTCGACGGAGCTCCGAGATCTTGCGGCAAAAATAATAAATGCCAGCAAAATATAGAGCCTAATGCTGCTTTCCATTGGGATCGTGGACTCGTGTTCACGAGAAGCGGAAACTAGTGATCACCATCGTGAGCGTCCCAAACACTGGAAGTAAATTGGCGAGAAACGAAGAAAACGAAGTAAACAAAGTCGTAAAATGCAATAAACACTGGATCTATCCTAATAGCTTTTCCACTCGAATATATACGCGTACTAATTTTAAAGTAGCCTAAGTTTAGTTCGAACCACAATCCTAATTAACTTAACACTAAGCCTCAATTGCTGGGTGAAAAAGTTTTGCACAATGCGAACCTTTCGCATTGTGCAAAACTGTGACTGCGAGTGTCATTCGCTCTACATACGGCGACCTATATCTTAGAGCCTACGCTTAAATTACAGAAAAACTCATATATTCATAATAATGTGTCATGCAGCATGTTGATTACCAAAAAATAGCCGTTTATTACAAATTTTTGCATTTCACGATTTTGTTTACTTCGTTTCCGTCGTTTTTCGCCAATTTATTTCGTTCGTCACGAAAATGGAGGTAGTCGCCAGAATCACGAGTTCACGACTTGTGATCACAAGTTTACTGCGTATTTGAGACAGAATCGATCTCGTGATCACGGTGAACACGAGTTCACGATCCCAGTGGAACGCAGTAGTCCGCTTCGAAAGCTATCGCTTCCGGGCGGACTAAAAAGCAAAAAACGCTGAATATCAAAATTGGTGTAATAGTTCAAAAGGGCATAAGTAACTGTTGTGTCAATTTTAAGCAAAAGATTAAAGTTCAAAGTTACTGGACGTCCGAAACTTCAAGCAAATGGCGCATATTACGTTTACCTATAACGGCACATCAAGCGTTAAGGATCACCAGCGCCATTGGGAACAAGGAAAAGGGGCGGGAGCAGCCGCCCCCCTCCTTTCTGTTGATTGGATGCATAAGACAAGTCAAAATTTTGCACAGAAAAAACATAATTTTTGCATTACTCTAAAACATATTCTGGGAAAAGAGAACAACCTTCTACTTAAACTCTATACCCATTACCTTTCCGCCCCTATTCCAAACTTCTGGATCCGCCACTGACCAGCGCCGTCTACAAACTAGGCCTAGCCATTGCTAGACTTAGTTTAGTATGCTCGGTGCCCGGTATCGTATCGACTTATGAAAACGTGGCCAGGTCGCCTCACTACTCGGTACAAACAGCGGTCGGGATTGCTCAGGCCTAATCCTCGGTGCAGCAACGACGGACGAGTAATTGTAAGAAATCGTCCACACGAACAGCGCGGACGGAATGAAGACGGAGAATGGCGTTGTCTATGACGCCGGGAAATTACCATAATAATCAGCTGGCGCACCGGCGGCGCGGCCAATTTGCGCTCGTATCAGGAATTATTGTGATCGGGGTTCGGTCAGCAGATTGCCATCGCTGAAGCTGCACCGCTGATGATCATAAACAATGCTATATAGAAGTTGTTTGAGGCGGTAATCCCACCTCCTTCACCCCGCCAAAGAACTGAGAACAGGCTCTGGGGTCTCCAGCGTGCAAGAGAGCAGCTTTAAGCAGTTGCCGAAGACAATCCTCTTTTACCTCCACTATACTGTGACCAGCGCATTGGCGGCTTCTTCTTCAGTCCAAATTGCAATACATTCACATTTTACTTACTTACTTACTTACTTACTTACACCCATTGCGTACAGGGTGGTGTGCTTTCTATTCAAAATTTTAAAACTTTTGACATATCACACGCCGTAATTTCCATACCACCATTATATCTGTCATTAAGTTATCAACGCCCAAAACTTGAATGCTACATTTTCGATTAAAATCATGGGGACCGGTTTTTGGCCCATCCTGTATAATAAAAAACTTTAAGCCCCGTGTAGTTTGCGTAAAACTTATAACTTTTATGGCGTCAATTCCACAAGCCTTTAGCAAAAATACTACTTAAGTATTTCCTCCGTCGCCCCTCACTATTTAGTCCAGTTTTCGACCACCGTTGCCTCCATACAGAATGCACCAAGCAACGAGCAATACGTAAGTCCATAGCCTACAGCCGTGCAGCAATGCAAGTAGAGCAGAATGGAACTAATTTCCGACCAAAGTGCAACACCTCCTACACAAACTGCGGCAACCATCACGAGTATTATACGTAAACTGTTGCTATACTAATCACAACCAGTCACTGTAAACGGGCTGCAGTGGATTACATTAAGTTACCCTGTGTGTGTGTCTGTGTGTCCAGTCCACACTCGTTGACAGCCGGTAAGTTGGCGATGTCAATTAATCAGTCAATCAAATGGCAGTACGTGCAATATCATGCGAAAATAAACATAATTTCTAGCAACACAAAACTACATCTAACTACATAAAACTCCGAAACACAAGGTCTGTCTGTTATACAATAACAGAAAATGAACGATACAAAGTGTGGCTGCTCGGAGCAGTGGTATGTCTGCTAGCTGCAAACCGCGAGTACAATAATTATTGTTCGCTGACGGGCGCAACAGAAATACGCATTAATGCATGCGGTATCGTTAGCTCATGCCAATCAGACGCGACGTCGGAAATTGTAAAGCGCTTCTGGTTACAAATCGGACTCACGTAAGTAGCACTGTATCAATTACAGGTCTTTTACCTTTTTACCTTTCGGGAAAAAATAATATACAATATACAGTGTGCTCGGGCCAACTCAGCCTCCTATCCTTAGTCACTGACGTTAGACTAGACTTTAATGTGTTATAGCGTCAGCCGAGGCCGCGACATGACGTTTATTCGACAGTTATGCCTACCTGCACATTTTCTGCATAAGACAGTTAGCCACTATATATTATTTCACTATAAAACTCGGTGAGGTGCGGACATTAGAAAGACCATTTTTGCTAGCGTAAGTTTTTTTGTCCGTCTGTCTGTCTGTCCGCCTGTAGTGTTGATGCATTGTTGTCAAAGGGGTTAGGCCACTGTAGGAAAGTAATTACACGGATAATTAGCTTAGGGCCTTTGCTCATTTAGAAGCCTCAACATCGGCGACGCATACAGCCCCAGAAAAAATTTCCGCCCGATGATTTAGGGCAGTACCATCTAACACTATAAGAGTTCCGATCTTCGGTGTCTTGCTTTAATATCTTGGCTAGCACGGGTTGTTTGCCAGAGTTGACAGAAGACAATAAACGTGGCGCACGTTATGGAAAACAGACTAATGTTTTCCTGGGACCTGCATCGCCGTTCTAGTCTCTAGAGAGTCAGATATAAGTTGGCCCACGAAAAGTAATGTGAAAACTTGGCACCTAGAGGTCGTTTTCGATGTCCCCAGCTCTAATTTTCGGCTCTGTTATTGGTCTGCGACAGATTGGCTTGAGTGTTGACGCCGGGCGTTGCACGCATCAATGAAGTTGTTCGACACTGAGCCGGGTTAGTACTGAGATGGGTGACCACGCGTTTGCGAGTATACCGTCTTCCTTTCATTGACGCCGTTGCATGGAGAGCAGCGTGATCAAAATTATTAGGGATTAGTTCACGACACAAAATTTTTCACTGCGGCCAAGCAAAAAAAATCTTTGGGAGGTACGGTACGTTGCAACCACTGTAGACCTACTAATAGCGGTTAGCATGGATTTGCTATCAACTGGACAGAATATTTCAACGAAAGACACTTTCAGTGTTTATTAGCACATCAAACATGTAACAAATTACATGTTTCGCGCAGCATTGATAACGCAGCGGAAACGGATTATTGTCGGCTGATTGCGCATGCCCTACAGGAAACGGTGCGATGAGCAGCGACCAATTATGATTGGTCAGTTAATTAGTCACGTGATATCTATAGGGAAATCTGTTGTAAAGTAGGAGACGGATGGTTGCATTTCTTAAAGACTTATACCCGGTTTACACGTGAAAGCATACACGAAGCAAACATGAAGCAAACGTATTCAAAATACACGCGCACGACGTGTGCTCTAAGTTTGCTTCATCGTGTAAACGGGGTATTAGTGGTATTCAACTTGCAAACATTACATTACAATCATTACCGTCCTACAACTAATCAACGCATCTTATTAAAAAACAAAACATTAATCGCAGTCGTAGTCAGAAAAGAAACGTCCATTCAACAACAACAAAAACAACAAACCTTATACAAGAAAACTTACTTACTTACTTAGTTACTCATTTACTCACTTATTAACTTCCAGCTAAACGGTTTGCTTAAAAAAGGCAAATAAGAAAATAAGAGGAGACTAAACATTCACATCCCCAAAAATAAACCGCCATTTAAATGACATCTTCAGGCACTACATGAGTGGAAACAGAAGTGGAAAGGTTTCAGACAAATGTTTTGGGGGTGATATTAGTGGCTCATTCTGAAACGTAAATATACTAAAATCGAAAGGCCAAAGTGCACATTTTAAATGCACATTCTAACACGGCGTTAGCACAGCAGCTATAGCTTGCTATGCAGATGTTCAGATCTATGGCTAAAGTGCCTGTCTGTCTGTCTGTTTGTGAGTCTGTCCGTCACACTCTGCGACCATATCAAAACGACGCAAACTACACGGTGTTTCATAAAAGCGCCTTTTTCGTTCTTTCATAAATCAGTCAAATTATGACCAATTTGCACAAACTTTTTGCCCGATGTAGCCGACAAAATTTTAATTCAAAATATTTAGACAAAATATGGCTGTTAGTTAAATATTTTTTGCTAGTTGTGATGTAATGCTGACGTCAAATGTGCCGTGAGTACAAACTTGCTTGTCGCAACCGGTGCTGACAGTTGCTGAATAGCTGCCCTGCTTTGATTGTGAACTTCAGCTGATTCACTGATGACAAACTGTTGATGTTTTACCATTGCAGTCACAAAAACGCCCAAAACTATCATTATCACACACATGGGGGATAGCTTGACTGACTTTTACATCTTCCACCAAGACAGTGCACCAGCACACACCGCTTGCGAGATGGTTGAGTTTTTGGATCGCGAGACACTTCATTTTTTGCCCCTGTGTTGCTTAGCACTGATACGATGAACACTTTTCATCAGTGAACCAGATAAAGTTCACCGTCGAAGCAGGGTAGCATCTGACAGCACCAATTGAGACAGGCAAGCTTGTACTCACGACACATTATGACGTCATCGTTACATCACGATTAGCAAAGAATATTCAACTAACGGGCCATATTCTGTCCATAAGTTTTGAACTTTTGAAGTTCTTCCGTCGCAACGGTCCATCACCATTTATGTGCTCAGCCATTAAGCACGACACGGCAGACAACAGTTACTACAAGAAATTTGAGCAAAGCTCACGAGACGCGCGAAAGCCTATAGCATTTCCAGTTCAGTAGTTATAGTTTCGAAAATTGCATATCACTTGGACTCGACCTATCGGGACCATAATACACATCGGCCGTAGGCGCGTGTGGCGTTGGCGACGGTGGCGCCTCCTTGTGAATGATATAGACTTGCGCAGGCTGATATCGGGAAAAAAATCAGTAAAACCCCCTATTTTGGCGTTCAAGGTCATCAGAGGTCATTGAATTC
>Ga0209671_1001361_pt1 | contig 20221 bp, 13 predicted proteins | sample WorMetHERISLAND2_2_FD_187401 | JGI IMG/M metagenome (GOLD analysis project Ga0209671, IMG submission 187401) | Marine gutless worms symbiont microbial communities from Max Planck institute for Marine Microbiology, Germany - Olavius geniculatus... | ecosystem: Host-associated > Annelida >...
GCTTTGGATTACTTCATGCAGGCCGAAGCAAGTAAGTGTACAACACATTTTTGTGTTTAAAAAAACCTTTTGTTTGGTAACTTTAATGCATGATCATTCAGTTAATTTATTGCAAGCTGACCAACATTTATAATCAAATTTTATTTCGTGTGATGTTAGTTTAACAGTCTGCATTCTGTGACTACAGAGTGTAGGTTACTGCATCGCCATCACTTTTTCGATTTTTCTTCAGTTTGCAAAAAATAACAGCAACAAGCAGTTTAATTTGCAGTTTTTGCGGCCTTTCTCAACTACAAAAAATACTGGAAAAAATTCAATTAATTTTTGGAAATTAATCCGTGAAAATTTTTCCAAATTTTTCAGTCGGTAACAGCCCTAGTATCTAATAATGGTGATCGAATGTTATGCAGCTAATCCTGGCTTCTACAGTATGAACTTGCTCATGACTGGCAAGACGTACATGCGTATGAAACAGAATGACCAAGCGATTGACTACCTCACGAAGACACGCGATTATCCAGTACGCAAGGAGGACGATAAAAAGGTCCAGTGAGTTTCATGCTTACTGTACACACATCTCAGCTTGTGTGCTTGTGGTACTGTTACTATCAAAAGCAGATTTGATTTTCCATTTTAGGTGTGTGCGTGGGGATGGCAAAACTTTTTGATGCCAAGTTTTACAGAAGTATTTTAATAGAATTTTGTCAGAAAAGAGAAAAAAGGCAAATGTGGTGGTGTAGGATTATTGCAACTGTCTAGACTTGGCAGTTGTTTAAATCTCACTCTAATTATAATGTTACACGAAAGCCTCATTTTTTGTACAATTCTCTCAAGTTCTGAACTCCCAACTACAGTAAACTGCAGTTTCGTTGTTCACATTTTGTGGGGTTTTCCCCACCAGTTAAATGTCCCGTTTGTATGATAAGTTTTGAGATATCTTATAAAGTATAGAACAACATGCAAAATTTCACATTTGAGTTGCAGACAACTTAATGCAGCACTGAACTGCTTCAAATAGTAGAATGCGTAGATTTCATTGCTGAAAAGCTGACATTCAGTGATAAACAGTGCAATAATATAATATGCCAGTAGTTTGATAGTTCTTCGTAATTTGTACATGCTGATTCATTTGCTAGTGCTTATGTATTTAGCACAGATAGTGCAGAAAGGAAAGTATTCAGTGTATTTGACGATTAGATCACGGTTTGATCTAAAACTAACTGTACAGTTTTAATGAAAGTTAATTCATGATGGTTTTCATTGCGTCTGCGTGTGAACTGATGGCAAGCTGATGCGTTACTGTAGGCACACACTGAAGCTATCGAGTTACTGCAACAGCTTGGAGTCAAGTGAATTTCAGCTTCAACTGTGTTCATTCCATTGGCCTTATGCAGATACCAAGTTGTTCTAAGTTACAAACTGCGCCGTTTTTAAATTTTTGTAATATGAATAATTGAATATCGAGTAGTGTTATCGATATTTTCCGGGTATTTGATGTTGAACATACCTTACCGTTGTCGGTTTTCTTATGACGGCTTCATCACTGGTATCATTCATGTTTAGTATTTTGCCCACAGTGTACAGCTCGTCAAATGATAATGGCACCATTGTTATTTACTAGAGAAATGAATAATGTTGTTTCTAACTTATTAAGGAACAACCTTCGGGCATAATTTGAATTTATTTGGCATTAATTGCAGTAATTTTTGTATAGCATATATAGTATAGCATATATATAGTATAGCATTTTTGTGTATGCATATAGCATATATTTCTAGTTTGTGTTGATATTTTTCACGGTTTAGTGCATTCATTATTGATATCTGACATAATGATGCATATTAATCAGCAGATTCATGTTAATTGATCAAATGACTTGTGATATTGAACTGGTTTTTGTTATACAGGGTGGGCCATAAAAACGTGGCACTTTACTTCTGTCTATATCTACGCCAATTATTGACCGATTTTCAAAATTCTTTCACTGGTATACTCTGCAGAAAATTTGCAATAACGAGATTATTACATATCCCACCACACCACAAATGCGTCTCTACACTACCTTGTGAAATATCAATGAAATATGCATATATAACGATGAACAAACATATGGCAAAATTGAAAAAACACTTCAGACCAGCAGTGGAGTGAATGGTCTGTATGACACTAGACTGTGCGGAAAACTACCGCACTGCAATGTAAAAAACAGTCCATTATTCTATAATCATCACCACAGTAATGTTTTGTCAGTGATAAAAATACAGTAAACTGCATGCATAGAACACGAACAAAAATGTGACATTATCCAAGGATAATATGAGAATACTGTAGAAAATAGGAAGTGCTTATTACAGGCCAATGTAATAGGGAAACATAATTGACTAACAACACAATGACAAGTTATCAACAGACATTCCAACAATGACTATTGTAGTAAATCAGCTTAGCAGTACATTAAGGCACAAGATACTCGAAGTAAGAAACTAGCACGCCAACTTCCAAAAGTTAGAAGGCGCTCATGAGAGTGCATATCTCCGCCAATGTAGAAGTTTTCACAGGAGGGCACCACCATTCCTGGAGGTTGTGTATGACACGAGGAGATGATGACGAGTCATTGTATACACAGACACACAGACGGATGGACATACACACGGACAGAACGACCAATCTCATAATCTCCTCCAATGTTCACTTCGTTCCATTGGCGGAGATAATTAGATCATTAAACCTAACCCTAACCCTAGTACTCCTAACCGTGCATACTTGGTGCCAGTGAGGTCAATGTGGCCGGTGCAGTGTTTCGTGACACCAAGCAGAGACATCATGAATAACAAAACTCCTACTACTGGCATTGGAAGCTCTTAACACAAGCATACCATGCAACCGACATTCTACACAGTGTCCGGAACAAAACATCCTGGACATTTTCAATTGTAACTTGAAGAAGGATTAACAGATGTTGATGATTTTTGACATCGATATTTCTGACAAACTGCCGATCAAATGACTCTCCAATTTTCCACCGCACCCATTGTTTGTTTCTGCACTACCTGGGGAAACAAAACCAATGAAATATTGCATTTTGTCCTATTTCGCCTGTTAGGGTTTTCCCAGGTAGTGCAGAAGCAGACATTTGGTGAGGTGGGCTAGCATGGTCATTTGACGGAAAGTAATGTCTAAAATGTTTGCACAAAAATATTATTAAAATCTGTCAATCCTTCTTCAAGTCATAATTGATAATGTTGGGGACGCTTTTTGAGGCATTCCCGTTCATTTCAACTTGTATTTCATTGGTTTCATTTTCCCCATGTAGTGCAGAAGCAGACACTGGGTCAGGTGAAATATTGAACAGTCATTTAATAGCCAGTTATGCCAGAAATAATCGTACCAGAACTTATTAAAATTGGATATCCCTATTTCAAATGACAATTGATAATGTTTGGGATGTTTTTTTCCGGACACAGTGTACATATTACCCCCACCAACCAGTGTGCAGAACATTAAAGCACGATCTAAACGTTACATACATATGCTGTCATGAACATTCAGTGTCACTTGTGCACCTCATTTCTGATTATCAACCACGATGGCCAGAACCAACACACCAATAAAACTTGGCAAATATGAATACAGCGTTTGCATTATGATACACGTAAACCGAACAGACGTGAGAGTAACTGAAATGTCCCAGCACCTCGATATTTGCATTTAACAGATGCTATACATTATCGTATTCATACAAAGACCATTCTCAAGTATTCACACATCTTGTGCTCTAAATGACAATGACAACAGTTAGCTGGCTGCCAGTCATCGGCATCGTGGGTTTAAAAAGTAGGCAGTGCAAGAAGTTCCAATTTTTCAACAGACACTGCAAATTTCCAATGGAATTCTGACAGCCAGTTGCAAAATTCTGACAGAGATCATTACGAGTGCTCAAAATCTTGACTCTGCCCCTAAATTTTTTTCAAAATGGGGGTTTTATCCCCAAATTTTGTATTTTTGGATGACATTTTTCCGACGGCCAAAAATTTAGGGGTGGGGCAATTGCCTCTTTGTCCTTTCTCCCAGCCACGACATCACTGCTGATAGTCAAAGGGGTTTCAAGTGGAGTATACAGACCAGATGCACTCCATGGGGTCCGAGTAACAGCATCTTGCACTGAAAGCTGTGCAGATAGTAATGGTAATAAAACACCCAGTTGTTAAGTCTGATACAATCTGCACTGCACTGGTATAGCAGTGCATTTCATTATCCAGAGAAGCACCGTAGGACATTACGTTTACATGGACTAGACAGATGAACTCTGTACTTTGTGCAAACCAGGTTTTAGAAGAGCCGTGCTTCAGCAGTCAGCAAAATGACAACATCACACTAAGGCAACACCACGTAAAATGTCTGTGCATTAATGAAAGACTATTCGCCCTTGTTGAAAGGCGTGAACACTTCGTTGAGCTGTTGTGAGACGCGAATGAATGTTGTCCTTCTGCTCAGCTCTTTCAGCTTAGACGCTCCGACGTATGTGCACGTGGACCGGACGCCACCCAGTACATCGAGCACCGTGTTTTCCACCGGTCCTCGGTACTCAATCTCCACCGTCTTACCCTCCGAAGCCCTGCAGTTTCAGCCATTACAGATAAATAACTACATTTTGAATCACTTTTTATGCGCTGAAAGCAGCTGCTGCTTTCAGCGTGTCTTAGCCATCGCAATTCTGTCCATCTGTCTGTCTGTCCGTCTGTCACACGGGTGGATCAGTCAAAAACGGTGAAGCTAGGATCACCAAATCTTCACCGTCGGGTACCACATTAGTCTGCATCCGCAAATTTTGTCACGGAACAAGATCCGCGTCCATCCGCATCCACAAAAAATCCTATGGATCTGGATCCGTGGACTGAGCGTCCGCAGTTCGCACATATCTGATATAAAAATAGAAAGCAAATAAAACATATTTTCAACAAGAACTGACGTTAGCCTGTCATCTAAATAATATTTATTTAGAGTAGTGATGGAACGGCAACTATAGTTTGGTTACTTGAATTCATTCGATTGTCAAATGACCACGGTTTAATGGAATATTGGAACATTTGCTTCACAGAATTCAATAAATTATATATATATATTTATGCATGTGCATTAATTTTGTAACGCGTGTCAATTTTAACGTGTTAATTTGACAGCTCTACTTTTTACATCAATTTACGAACTACGATCAGATTCACAAATGAACGAAGTTCAGCAAACATTATTCTTATCAAACCAGAGAATATTTCATTCAGTTCTGCTCAGTTATAAAACTTAGGTATCAGAAAGAACCATGCAGTCTGTATTCAGGGCCATCTTTTGCCAGTGCGGGACCTTTGGCACTGATTTACTTACTTAATACCACATAGTGACCTGTGACCATGCAGTCACACCACACCACAGACTGTAGGATTGGCGTAAGTCTGTAGGTAATGTAGACCTGTATGATATCTTCTGTGTTTTCAGGCCGCTCGCTGAAAAAATTTTGGACTCTAGATAACAGCTTCCTCCCAACATTTTCTAGACCTTTTAATTGAGTTCAAGTTGTGACAGTAAATCATCCCCTAAGGTGATGAAAATTGGTGAGTTTGATCAATTGATTTATCGTACGTTGTGGCGATTACCACCCCATTGCGGGGCCTCTGGGGTGTGAGGCCCTTGGCACAATGCCAGGGGGCCACTCCCCTAAAGACGGGCATATCTGTACTGCTTACAGCAAATAGCCGCATAAAATACAAATTAGCGATAAGTAGCAAAAACATTCCTCTAATCACACGAACCTTGCACTACTGACTCTTGAGATGCTATTAAAATGTTACCTAAGAATTGCAAATCCGACCTGCATTTAGTGCACTACAGTGGCTAACCCCGTCAGAATTTCACAACAATAAATTGCAAAAGCAGGAAAAGAGGCTACTAGCACATGCAGAAAGTGTGCGAAACATCAACCTGCTGAGACGCAGTACATGTCAATCAATCGGAGTTGCCTTAGTAATAAAGTTCATAGTAAATTGTTCCAGTTATATGACGTCTGAGTATGACTTTCTGAACAGCCATGTTTTAGACGATGACCGAAGGTCAAAAGCGACTGAGATGTTGTTATGTCCTTCAGCAATGTGTTCCAGATAAGCGGTCCAGCAACCGTGAAAGCCCAAGTATGTGCGACAGACTGACGGACAGATAGACAGTACGACTATTGTACATGGATGCAATGTGTTAAACTGGAACTCGTTAATTAAAGGTAAAGGTAACGGAAAAGGTCAAAACCCCTCACAGAGTTACGGAGCAATACATGCCGTATGGGATCACACAGTGTTACCTGCCACCCTGACACAGGTGAACGTGCCCCACCTTAACCCCAGCCAGATAGGCTGGTACTCAATTTACCTACCCCGGAAGGGGTGAGTAAGTGAGTAGGGTTTAACATCCCACTCGACACAGTATAGGTCATTTCGGGGACGGCCTGTCCAGGCGGAATGCACACAAACACATAATAATGGAATAGTTAGTTTAACCTTTACAGAAACACAAAACACAAAAAAACAAGCTAAACCTAAAATTGTAAGAACTCCATTATACGCATGCAAATGTAATTAACATAATGGTAGTTCTAATAATCTTCCCTGTTATCCTTCAGACAGTCATAAATCTCATAATGCTGTTTATTGGAGGACAGGGGGATACCCCAAAAGGATGAAAGGCTGAGTTGACCTATAATTACCTATACTCCTGCAGATCGCCACCGCCAGAGTGCTTGCTCATGGCCGTCTTCGATGCCATTCCATAGAACTGCTTGAATCTCTTTCCATTCTTCTCCACGACCTCACCTCCAGACTCGTCATGTCCAGCCAGCATTCCGCCAAGCATCACAAAGTCCGCTCCAGCCCCGAACGCTTTCGACACGTCACCCGGGCACGTACAACCACCGTCCTGGCACAAAAATTTCCACACACACACTATGTCAAATCTTTCACACCGTCTCTATGTTAGGATGCAACAAGGTGAGTAAGATGATATGCATGGCACAATTTAACAGTTAGCCACAAGGCTCAATGTACAACAGCAAGTTTGTAGCAAGAGTCATAATAGAGACAACCTGATTTCAGCATACTTACTATTAATTAGTCAATTCACATCTTGTTAACAATGTATACTGGCTGAACTTACAGTTGTACAGGGTGCAGCTAAAAAAGTGGACTCCCAAATTTTTTTGCTGTTTCTCAGCAACCGTTTGGAATTTTAATTTGAAATTTTACATTTTTTAATGTTGAAAAATCGGTAGGCGGTCATGTTAAAAAGTCGATAACTTTGTCACTCTTGAACAGAATCACATTTTATTTGGCAATTAGACGTAGAAGGTTTCACAGTATCTCAGACATTCTGACTAGCTATAATGCACATTGTTCTCAACATTTATCATTATAAATTCACGTTTTCCTAGGTGCTACGTAAGCGTAATAGCTTTTAGCTGCCCATTGCACTCTATTATTGTTCACTGTTTTGCTTTACTATGTGCAACAAAATGTTTACATAAATAAAGATGACAACGTGGACAAGTACTGACAGATATGATGTGTCCGCCAAGGCCATGAGCTGCATCTGAGCACTCAATGACAGCACTCAGTTGTGGATATCCAACCCCGGCTTTCTTCCTCGTTGTGCACACCGACCCTGGGCCGATTCCTACTTTGATGATGTCTGCTCCGGCAAGGATGAGTTCCTCAACCATTTCACACGTCACAACGTTCCCTGCCTTCAAGCACACGGAAACAACAAATCAGCACTACGGCAGTAAACCATTGATGCATCTAAATCTAAAATTACCATTACCACAGCCTGCTGTAGAAATTAATGATTGATTATTTATCACTAAAACATTGTAACGATTAATAAAGTTAATCCTTACATTTTCGATTAGCATGATCACTTAGAAAACAGCAGCGACCAACAGGCACCATTAAGTTATTTATGTCTACAATAACTGAAAATATTAGAGAAAGTAAACGTTATAGCACAGTACATATATACTCCAAAGGCGTAGTATGCACACGGCCTATTACTGCCGTGGTAGTGCTATTTTGGCTTACCATACCAAGCTCACGGCACTTAAAATGATCATTTGACCAAGCCGTGGCAACGTGTCCATAGCAACATCATCGCAGCGTTATGAAATACTGCAAAAATCTTTTGTTACGGAGTGTTTGGATGCTGCTAAATAATCACACGTGCACTGTCACATCATATTCGTTATTTTTCACAAAACGTTGAGTCCAATTAAGGTGAATTTAACTGGAATTAGTGTGAAGATTGCAGTCTGCATATGCAAACCGATGTACCCAACAAGCTAAACGTACCATTTCGCTCACAAAATAGTTCCATGCAAATTGCACTTTGTTATATGTTTTAGCACATACTTTATGCAGTGCTAATATAATAATAACACAACAAAGTGAAAGAACGGCAACACAATATTATATAAGCACACAATGCAACGAAAATATGCGATAAGTGTATAGGGCTCAGCATGTAAATTGGCTTGGCAGTGATGGAAAGCCAGAAATGACTACTAATGTACACAAATATAGAGTGTTGCAAATACTACGCGTTTTCGGTGCGTATATGTGTACTGTGGTTATAGGCTGCCTAGAATGGATGGATGAAAAATGCATAATTCTGCATAGTGAAATTAATAACTAATTAATCAGTATTATTTAAAGTTGACCATTAAAACGTTGCAAAAATTACCAGCTATAACAATTGTACATGAAATTGCAAACACACCCATAAACCGTGACACCATCAAGATTGCAAGCAAATGATTAGCAGCACTGAATGGCATCAAGAAAGCAAAAGTCAAAGCAATCAATGATGGAAAAACGAGCAAAAGAAAAGGGACAAGGGACACTGACCATGATCGTGTGATGTGGAAACTGGTCGCGAACTTGTTTGACAAACTCGACGAAATGTTCTGAATAACCGTTGGCGACATCAAGACAAATATACTGCACTTCAGGGACCAGGTCCAGTATGAGCTTCAACCGCTCCAGATCACCAGCCCGCATTCCTGAGCTGACTGAAACATTCTGCAAACACACTCAAAACTATTGTGAACAATTTCAAACCGACAATTTTCAACAAGAAATCTGAGCAAATGCTCAGGAGATGCGCGAGAGCCTATAGCAGTTCCTGTTTGCAGGTAATTTTGGTCTATTTCCATCTATTTCATCGCAATTCACTCTTTTGCAGCTAAAAATCGCGAAAAATCATTAAAATCCCCTATTTTTAAAGTTCAAGGTCAATCAAAGTCATCAATATTGACAATCCTAAAAATTCGTCGCCAGTGCTTGTTATATTAAGCAGCATATCTGTGCCTATCTGCAACCATTTTCACGCTGGACAAGCCAACAGCGGATAAATAACCACTTTTTAGAGGGGTATTCCTCTTTGACACCCACGTAAGCTGACCTCCTTGAACCTAGAGGGTTCAAACTAGAGATTGCTAAAATCTACATTCAATGCCGACAATTTCATATGAAGATTGTCTTGATCTATCGCCAGTCATTTTGGCGCAATTCACTCTTGAAATGCGTGCTGCAGCCCAAAATCGCCAAAAAAATTCACTAAAACCTGCTATTTTGGGGGTTCAAGGTCATTCAAGGTTATCAATGTTAACATTCCTAAGAAGCTCGTCGCCAGTGCTTGTTATGATAAACAGCATGTCTGTGCCTATCTGCAACCATTTTCACGTTAAACGAGAAAATAACGGCAATAATGCCTTTTAAAAGGGGTGCCCGCTTTCTCTCCCTCGTTCATGGGGACCCCCTTCACCCAATGGCATGAAATTTTGTCACGAAATAATAGAGACTCTAGGCTATCATACGGTGAAAACCCGAAGTCTCTACCTCACCTGGTCTCAGAACGGTACCGGGTCATGACAGCAGGACACACAGACAGACAGATGGACAGAATGACCATAGCTAATACGCGCCATAGCCATGCTAGCTCTTGCGCGTAAAAACGTATTGCTGCAAACAGTTCTCAAAATAGAAAATATCCTACAGTTTGAAATACATTAGCATACGAGTTAGATACAACATGCTAGGAGGCCTACTATAGTTACCGATTACTACTGTTGGTACATTTGCTCACTGTTCAGCTGGCCTATTTTCAGTTTTGACCAGAGATCAGATCAGGTATGCAAAGGCTTAAAGGTCCATGGATACCAAAATTAACATATATATTTTATCCATTTTCCTAAAACAGCACAATTTTCCAATAATTTTGATAGTAATATCAGGGACCAGCATTTTGCCAACACGAAGTAATATACATTTCAAATTAACAGTCTACGAAAATGCCGTAGAAAACGAGATTCCATGTTGACAAGATGAAAATGTCACCAGTTGTACAGGTCGTCAATGTGAAATATGTATAAAACATTAGCATTATAAAATCACATTTTCTACCTATGTACTGCTTCAGCTGTCATGCAACACAGTATTTTTTGTCATTACAAATATCAAAAATAATTGGTAAACACTGACTGTGTACAACCAGTGATGTCATTTTTGGCCACTTGCCACTATCAGATTTTTTAGCGTAACGTAACGCCATGTTTTGTTATATTCAGACATTAATTTCATACACTTATAAAATTAAATCAATATACTATATACAAAGTGAAATGTCTAACTGAGATCTACATAAATTTCACAACTGAGTTTGACCGTAGCCATGGACCTTTAATATAGGATCCATTGAGTTCTGCATAAAAATTTTGGAAATTATGTGCAATGCTTTTGCTAACAGTGTGCCATTTTTACCAATTCTTGTTCTCAGCATTACACTTTGAGCCAGTACTGGCTGATATGTTTAACAAAATCATCAAAGTGGGTGGAAGTTTAACATGATTTTGTTTGGTCTCGCCCTGCATTTCTGAGCTGACAGCAAGCTACTAGTGTCACTTCATTGATAAACAGCAGTCAACATACTGGCGCTATACAAATTGTTTTTGTTATAATGTCAGAAACTGCTGTGATGTTCAAAAAGCTTGAATAAGTCAATTATGCACAACACAAAGCCAAAATTCTGACTGACACAGTGATGCTTCATCGTGCTAATCCGACAAAAAAACATCAAACCAGCACAACCTTTAAGACTTCTTTGTTTTCGCTAGCAAACTGTTTCCAAGCTTCAGGCGAGTAATGCTTGTGAACAACAGTAAACAATCCATGCTGAAACACACCCACAAAAAACAATCCAAAATGCGGTCGATATTAACAGCGAGTGGATTACTGCAGATGCAGGTCTGGATTCTGGAAGGTAATAAAACAGCTGAACAACAGGCCAAGCATGGCAGCATCCTAATGAAGGTGCCAAATTTACACAACATCGTAAGACAAACTTACGACAATGTTACGACATACCAAAGGTTTATGACAAATCTATGATATATTATGTGATTTACAAAAAAAATCATACAAGAAAGTTACAACAAGGTTAGCTGTCGTACAAAACACGTCAAGTACACATGCTGTAATTACTTCGATTTTTCATTAGTATTTACTATTCATGTGGTGCCACAATACGTATAAATTTTGTTGCGGTAACTTTAGGTAGCGAAATCACCATGAAGTCAGAGCATTTCCTGTTGTTTACATTGGTAACCATTGGCAATGGTGGAAGCAGACAATCAGCATGCAGCACTGTGCGCTGCCAGACCCACTGACACTGTGTCGCAACTGGTTGAGGTCAAAAACCACCAAAATCACCATGAAGTCAGATCATTTCCTGTTGTTTACATTGGTAACCACTGGCAATGGTGGAAGCAGACAATCAGCATGCAGCACTGTGCGCCGCCAGACCCACTGACACTGTGTCACAACTGGTTGAGGTCAATGTAACAATGGCTGATTGGCTGGCTCATTTTAGAGTTATGACACAATTGCCAGAAAGTTACAAAGTCGAAAAATTAGCTTCCGAAATTCAGATATGACATTTTTACAACAATGTTACCACATCGTAACTTGTTGATTTACGACAAAATAGATACAACACATTTGCAAAGATTTTACAACAATTTAACGACTGTTTTACGACGTTTTGTAAATTATGCCCTAGGCACCCGTTACCATCACAAATAACTCCACTGCCTGTGCGACTTTTTGTCTTCACATCAACATGATGTCGCTGATGGTAGGTACCAATGCAACCCTCAGTCTCAAGTCCACAGACAGTGAACAGGCACATCATCACTCACTGGCAACATGACTACACAAGATACCAGCTGCACACTAGACATTCTTCATGACATCGCATCAGATGCCGGTACTCAGCCATTTGTCCCCACTGCAACGGTAATGTTTAACGACAATCAGGCTCAGAAAGAGATATAGCCAAATCTACAATGTCAGTATAATTTTACTGGAAAAAACTAGGACTTGGGTGGTGTAATGCTCCCAGGGTGGAAATGAGAGAGAGACAGCAGAAACTAATAGTTACTATGCCTCTGCATCATTATTCTTAAATACGGTCATCACCATCACAAATGCAAGCAAAGACTGGCAAAATGCAATGCTCTGCACACTATGTACATGATAAAGTGTGTGTATATCACTGAGAAATTCATACCTTTGACAGTTTTACAGCCATCTCAAATGTGCCAATAGTGTCCATGTTGGAAGCCATAATAGGTATTCCATCATAAGTACATCCTGAATTTCGGAAGATAAAACTTCTAGACAAGTCAACCTGCAAAGCACAACAAAAATCACCCATTGTACTTTTAAGTTTAAAAGATATACCTCTTTACAAGAAACTCGTCTCAGAGCTACGGAGCATCACCTGCCATATGGGATCACAGTGTTATCTGCCACCTGACACAGGTGAACAAGCCCACCTTAACCACAGCCATGAAGGCCGGTACTCGATTTACCTACTGCTGAGGGACGGAAGGCTGAGTTGACCTTGGTGTTAGTTATATACCGAGATGATTTAATGTCAGCAGAGTCACCCATCCAAGTAGTAACCACTTGATAGCGACCTGACCAAAAGAATGACTTCACGGTCAAAAGTCCAACATCGTACACAGCCATCCCCTTCAATCTTTATTTCACATAACTCCAAACAGTTCAAACATTTCAACAGTGAAGATGACACACTTACATCTGCCCTACTACGGATCGTGCTGCGCTTTGGCCTAAAAAGCACGTCCTTGAAATCCAGCTTTAGGTCTGTATCTATTCTCGGCATAATGTCGATCAACACTTCAGTCAACCGCGCAGCTTTGCTTGCCGCTGACGCCCTTCACTTTCGGTCTCACTTTCCTCGATTCAGCACTGCTATGTCAGTGAATCACAAATATCACAACCAAAATCCCCTAAATCACAACTAAACAGCAGTAAACAACCGCGCGGCGAAACAAAATGTAAACACAGCAGTGACGTCACATTGGTGATGTTCTGATATCAAATTGCAATTTCGATACGAGGTCAATACCTTTTTATCCCACCCTGCCAGTCCCAAACAGCTTACGGATATTTTGTGTGGTCAGTATTGTAGCACGAGTATGCAATTGTACTTTAACCTAGTCGACATGTACAAGCATCCTCTAGCTATTTACTTGTTTCTGTTAAGTTGCCGTACTTGTGGTTATCGTTTACCGTATGCAATAAAAAACGATGACCATGAATAATGATGATCGAGATAAAGACACCGTAACAGGATTTATAGGGCCCTATACTTGCCTCAAGAGCGGTGCACTATAAAATCACACAATTCATCGATCAATAAACGGCTTTCTTGCTAGTCTAGTTCTGCTCATTTTTCCCCTCTTTCTCTCTACACTGTTCTGTCATCCGGGTTTTCCGTCACAATGCTGCCAGCATAAGAAACTCGATGAAAAATAGCATGTCAATTGTTGCGTGTATCTTCCATGTAAACTGTTGATCAGTTCTGGGAACTACTAACTGATATGCAGTGGCGGATCCAAGGGGGAGGGGGTGGACGTGCGGCCGCCCACCCCTTGAGCCCATATGCATAAGTAAACACTTTATATGCTCTGCAGAACTGCTAATTAAAATGTTCGTGTATCGGGAAAATTATTAAAATGTTATGTTTTAAGGCTAAAATGCACCAAATTTGATTTCGGCTTGGGCCCCGCTGGGGGTAACTCACAGCGCTCCACCAGACCCCTTGCTGGATTCAAGGGGTCCTACTTCTAAGGGAAAAAGGGAGAAGGGAAGAGAGGTAGGAAGGGGAGGGGCAAGGGGGTATTCTGCCCACCCCCCTTGGATGAAGCCTAGATCTGCCACTGCTGATATGTGATTGAATCTCACAGTGGCAGTAGTCGGCGAGAGTCTTAGATTAAAAATAGTATTTCAATCAAATAATCCAATTACACAATCAGCACGTAGACCGTTTGTATGCACTATGCACAAAAAGTTCAGATACAATATATCCAGTATTTTCTTTGCGCCCCAGTGACACGACAAGACCGTTGCTCATATGATTAATTAACAGTCCGCAGTGTGGAGTACTGCTTTGAAAAAGACGATTAAATATGAAGAAACTTTCTTATTTGAATAAACTTTCTACAATGTTCTACTACCTGTATTTTCTCTAAAATGATGATCAGGTCATCTTCTCAGACGAAAACATCATCACAAAACAAATAACTTCAGCATTCAATCGCAGTATATGTATTCAGGAAGCAATGCAAACCACAGAGATTCATACAAAAATAAATTAGGAATCCAGCAAAAGTCACCGAGCGCATTAAATTGATGCCATATATGTCGAATAACTACAACTGCACGGATGCTAATCAGCACACTTCGGTTGGCACAGAACAAGTAAAATATCTGCAAGAAAAGTTGAGATTCATACATACAAAAGAAAACCAAACCAAACACCACCAACTCACAAATATACATACATAATAATGCCAACATAAATGATTATATTACACCAAATAAACGCTTGAATATCGAAGATAATTCATTCGCCATCGCCGGCTCTTGTACCACTCATTCCCATTTTCCCTGCTCCTTTTCCTCCCTTATTTATTTCAGTTTCCGTTTCCCATTTCCACTAGCCGTGAAATGGCTTAATGGTCAGGGAAGTGCTGTGCAATGTGCATTCCCTCAAAACCCTCAATTCAATACAGGATGAGAGATAATCACTATATTTTGCGGTGCGGTAAATAAACAAAAAGCCCAGCTGTCGCTAGGATAGCCTAGTAGTCGACCGTACTCAAGGTCATCCAAGGTCGATAATTTTCAGGTCACTTGAAAGCCAATATACGACTTCCTATTAGTGATCAATAGCAACCTAGGCCCTATCTCGCACCATTTAGCCACGATATCTGTGACAGATGGACAACAACCATCCCAATAGCTTGACGATTACTTAAGTACAGTCAGCTAAAAATCCATGGCACTAATAACATGCCCTTCACCACCATTAACAAATGTCCACCAAGTTTCACATCCCACTATCGAAAGATCTCATGGCGATAAGCAACAAATGTATTGCCAAAATATTCAGATTACTGTTTGTTTTTTCTTAAAAACTAATTAGCACATATTACATAGTATCAAGTAAAAAGCTGAGAAGAATATAAATACTGTTACCAACAGCATCACAATTCATCAACTGCGCTATGGTTAAACTGATAAAATGAATGAACATCACACATCATACCTAAACATCAGCAGTGGGGCTGGCATCCATATCGCTCAACAAAATGAGAAATACCAAACAACAACAAGAAAACTAACACCAAACAATACTTCCTGGATAACTATTAACAACAATGTAACAAACTGGTAATTGTTCATACGAACATCGTATTTACGTACTGCAAACACTTCAATTAAAAATATTAACACCTTGCATAATTTACCGAATATAGTCTTCAACATATAAAAATATTGGCAGGACCGGCTAGCAGTAAATAAACTGTACAAGTGCATATGTACATTACACTGTGGTTATCCAAGGTGGGTTGTCGTAATCAATAAAATTACGCTAAACACCACACAGTTGCTTAGTAAAATGCTTAGTGCAATGACGCAATGAATTATGCTAAATGCCAGAAGAAAAACTTTTAACACTATCCCATACACTCATGTCTAAGTCAAAAAAATTTCATATTTTTGCCTTGAAAGTGAGGGGCTAACAGGATCTACTAATACGCAAGTATATACGGTAAGACAAAAAGAACAGTGCACATGTAAAATGAAAACCTGAAGATTAAAGGCTGCATAAGCATGATTCTCAACACCCATTAACAAAAAATGGTTTCTTACAGCCAGGTTTCTACACAGAGACAAACTTTCACGTAAAAACTCACCAGAACATGCTGAAGCAAAAGCGAGGCACACATTAGTGAATGGACGGGGCAACAGTAAGGAAAAATATACAATAATATTTACAGCAAAGTACATGTAATGACAAACATCATTAGAAAACATCCAAAAATTAACACATCTTGTACAACAGAACACACACGTTGACTAAGTCTTTAGCATTAAGACAACTATTTACAGACAAGTGTTACAATATACAATATTTCAATAAAAACCCCCCCTTTACTTTCTTTCATAACTCAGTCGAATGACAATAAACCTGCACGAAATCTTTAGCAGCTGTAGAAGAAAAAAATATCAATTCAAAATATCTGAACAGAAGTTACCTGTTAACCAAACATTGTTTGCTAGCTGCGACATAACACAGACATCATGAAATATGTTGTGACAACAAGCTTCCTTGAATCAACCGATGCAGTCAGTTGCTGAATAGATACCCTGCTTTGATGGTGAACTGCATTCGGTTCACTGATCACAAACTGTTGAAGTTTTACCGCTGCAGCCACAAAAACCACCCAAATGATTGCATTACCATACTCTTCACTACAGCTGATAAAATTTTGTGTAAAATTACCGTCATGAGACCAAGTTACGAAAGAAAGAACAAGTAATTTGAGCAAAGCTCATGTGACGGGCGATAGCAGCGGTAATGCCATCTGGGCAATCGTGTACAGCATACAATAAAATAATGCATCTTGAAGGTGTAGGCCCTACCTAAATTTGAGGCCTCCATACGGAAGACTACTTGAATATAAGAAATATTAGTGCCTATCTCCAACGGTTTTTACGCTAAACGAGTCAATAGCGGTGAAATAACCACTTTTTAGGTGGATAGCCATCTTTGATGCCCACCTGCGCAGGCCTCCTTGAACCTAAAGAGTCGGGACCTGGACTGTTAAAATCCGCATTTAATGCTGAAAATTTCATACACAGCTTGTCTTGGTCTAGCTCCAGCCATTTCATCGCAATTCTCTGTTAAAATGTGCGCTGCAGTCAAAAATTGCGAAAAATTCATCAAAAACCCTTCTTCTGGAGGTTCAAGGTCGTTCAAGGTCATCGATGTTGATAAATCTAAAAATATTGACACCAGTGCTTGATATGATAAGCAGCACGTCTGTACCTATCTGCAACTGTTCTCACAGTAGACGAGCCAATAATGGCAAAATGACGTCTTTTTAGAGGGGTACCCCTCTTTGATGCCCTCATTCAAAAGAGACCCCCTCACCCAGGAGCACAAAATTTTGTCACCCAAAACTAGAGTCCTTGAGCCAGCCCATAGTGAAGATTTTGTGATCCTATTGTGCACCGTTTTGATAAAGCTCACGAGTGTGATGAACAGAGAGACAGACAGACGGACGGACGCCTGGACGATGGGCTAAGACACGCAAAGCATTCTGCTATCGCACATAAAAAAGGATGCCTTTTTATTGAAACACTGTGTATAGGATATATTCGATAAACTAAATCTCGCAACGTAATATTATCTATCTGCCCATCTGGGTTGTGAGCAGAAAATCAACACAATAAATGCAGCACAACGTCGTTGGCAATGAAGCAATGTTACATGACAACAACAAAGCACCAACGGCAAAACACTTTGGCAATCCTTCACAAAATTACATGCAGCACCCATCTGTAATGAACAGCTAATGATAATAGCCTTATCTAACGTGCACAAAATGACCATGACAAATCTAGCCCCTATATATCAGTAATTTTCAGCACAAGTTGTTAGTAAAACTTTGCTTAACTACGCATATTCTGAAAAATGTGATAAAAACTGAGAAAGTGTTATAACAGACATACAGCGAAGCAGAGTCAGTCGATTATTGCCAAACATTGCAAAAACGCAAATAACAACTAAAAATTCTGCGACAAGTATGTGTATAAGAAATGAACAATTTTAAGCCAAATTTGTTTCAGTTATTTAAAAACGTGTATTGTGCTAGTTTTATTTGACCAGAGTTGTGTGTCAATAAAACCGTCATTGATGCTTCAACAGTGTATAGCTTTGGCATGTAGAAGCGCCATCAGCTAACTGAAGTTAACATGCAAACAGCTTTGTAAAACAGATTTTGCATGATAAAATCGCAAAAGCATCAATGAAGTGAAGGCACTGAGCTCCAGGGTGTACTGTGGTGATGCTTTCAGCAAGCCTTTCACCTTATAACGATTTTTACAGACCAAACGAAAAACCCTCAAAATTCCGGACATTTATCAGTTAGCTGATCCGATAAGTACAGCAGGCATGTGTGACTCACGAAATTAGCATTTGTTTCCTTAACTGAAGACAAATATATTGCAAATCTATCGGGATGCTAAACGTCCTATTCCTACTGGTGAATATATTATTTGTACTCAGTGAATATTTCTCATGAAATGTTACATGATTTTCTGCAATGTGTTTAATCTGCATATTTCAGAACATTTAAGCAGAAGCTTGAAACTTGACATTTTCCTGATGATTTATTTTACTCTCGACCATTTTAACTGGTACTCAGCTAACATAACTTATAAAACCCCAGCACTAAATAAAATATAACATAAGATATGAATATTAGAAACTAAAACATGTTATCAAGTAAACAACACTGAGCAATAAACAGCATAAAATAATTGGCACAGAGTACAAAGTAAGTGATATTAAAAAGCCCGATGATGCAATTTTCATGAAAGTTTTCCGGCAATTTTCCCCCACAAGATTTTCTCCTGACAATTTGCTGACATTTCCTTGATTTCTGCTAAAATCCCTGGCATTTCCTTCCCTGACATCTGTAAAATTCCCTGATATTTCCAGGTTTTCCAGGCAAGTGATCCTGCTGGGATAACATGATCATCAGTCATTGGCTGACGTGTCCACTCGACGAACTGAGCTGTGACTGACAGCTGCCGGCGTCGTCGCTCGACATCGTTGCAGCCTGGTAGTTGTCGTTGAGTCGTCGCAGGTGGCAGCACTGACACAGCAGCGAGCCATGCAGAGGATAGCAGCGCTTGTCTGGCTCATCCGTCAACTGCATCCGACAATCCTTCAACAAACACACACACGTTAACAGTAGAAAAGTTAAAAGTTGAACACATTTACACTGTTTGACACATCTGACCTGCCAAAATCACACTATGACCTGACACTAAAAATTGCTGCATTCACCCTAGTCCCAGAATGCAGCAGTACTCAAAAAGTTCTAGGACGCTAGTCCAATAATATCCACGATATCACGTTAACAAAGCCAAAAAGGCAGTTTTCAATATATTGTGATCTGACCTCATTGTGACCTTAAATACTGAACTTTTGATGTACTTGTCTTCGTCCCAGAGTGCATCAGTGTTGTAAGTCTGGTGAAATTCTGTATGCAAGAGATTATGTTAACAACATATCAGATGCACAAATTGCACTTGTGCACTAGCACGGACAAACTAACGACTCGAAAAATGTCTCCAGTCTTACAAGAAAAATCAAAAACAATGTGTCCACAAACCAGGCACTAAAAACCAAACTGTGCAACTCCAACACTAGATATTTTACACTTCAAGTACAACTTAAGCAATAAAAATGTTACTAAACTACTTTTTCTGAAAAAGTAACAAAAAAACTCAAATGGCTAGCTGGTGTGTTTTGTGTATTGGAAGTTTATCCGACAAGCAAAAAAAAACGAAAAATAAAAACACAACCGTACTTCACAGTGAAAGCAGTCCACATGAAAATCTTTGTCCATGGAAACAACTCGAACAGTTTCATCTGTACCCTACATAACAGACAAAAAACGCATCACCGCTGCAAGTTACAAAATTTCTAATTTCATCTCGATTCTGTTTGCCTTAAGATTCAT
>Ga0209671_1001362_pt1 | contig 20220 bp, 12 predicted proteins | sample WorMetHERISLAND2_2_FD_187401 | JGI IMG/M metagenome (GOLD analysis project Ga0209671, IMG submission 187401) | Marine gutless worms symbiont microbial communities from Max Planck institute for Marine Microbiology, Germany - Olavius geniculatus... | ecosystem: Host-associated > Annelida >...
TGCCCTTACCCCCGCCCGGCTGCCCTCCAGGAAAAATTTTGATGGTGATAAAGTGCTCTCTGATAGCCATACACATGCAAAAGTGTGACTTGTTAAACATCAGTTTTGCAGAACAACAGAGATATGTGTGATTTTTTGCGTTTCCAAATATTAAAAGCAGTCAAATTTGCGGCTTTCATTGCACGCCCAAAAGCTAAAAGTGTTTTAGCTTCAGGGGGCTTCGCCCCTCTGACCCCCGCCCAGCGGCTTTACCCCTGGACTCCTCTACATCTTTTCGATGCATACAACAACTGAATAAAAGTCCACATTTGGCCCATATACCAAAAAATTATTGCCCCACTGTGCCCTGGCTTTGCTTTCCCTTGCCCCCAGTTTCAGATTCCTAGCGTCGCCTGTGGCCCACAGCCACTGCCACTGCAGAGATATTATTTCTGATCGACCACGTATGACTGCAGACGCCGAGCGGACGTCCCGTGGCGACACGACACGTGACTTCGCCCACAATAGATCACACCCAACGCCACGCCAACTACAAAGCCAGCGGCGCCGGATAACTTATTGTTGTAATCCGATTTATAATTCTTCTACCTCTTCGATCCTCAGTCTGCATGAAGTGCTAGCGTAATTAGTTATAAACGACAAGAACAAAACTGCCGATAATAATCCATAACGGCGACCATGTAGACGGCCGATAACTCTCAGATATAGTGTGAAAAGTATCACAGACCAAAAAGGTTAGAGAAAAACGGTGTGCAGGGTACGCATTTCCTTGTAGCCCGGTTGCTATCCGTAAGCGTAATAGACAGCTGCGTAAGCAAAATATACGCCCGTAAAAGGGCGGCGTTATTGCAGCAAACATCTTACGCAAATAGACCCCTAGCAGCAGCGAAGTACTGTAGTTGGATTGACAACCAGATAAGTTAAGAAAACCCATGCAATTATCTTCACGAACCTTATGCTTTCAGGCAAACAACAGTTTATGAATTTTTGCCGCTAAGCCTATCAGGTGCAATAGGCATATTCTTATTTGTTTTCACGCAGTTGTCTCTGAAAATCACAAAACAAATCCGAAAAAACATCGTAATGTGACCACTAAAAATCATCCATTTATTGATCAGTAAAAATCCAGTGAGGCATCAGTACCTAGTTATTTGCCGTCAAAAAAACGACTGACAAGTTTTTACGTTTTAATCCAGCATTTCTCGTATGATGTACTCAAGTTTCCGACATAATTGTTCAGACTGTTTCAACGTGATAAAATATTCAAAACTTTATTGACAAAACGTTGAAAAACCTCCGAGATTAAAGCGTTAAACAAAAAAAATAACGAAACAATGACATGTTCTCAATACTAAAGACGGCCACAATAATAGGCCTAATTTTATCACTTTCAAATTAGTTTAATAAACGATCGAGCGCAGTTATCCAGCATCGGATCAACCCAGCATACCTGTAGAGGAGGTCGCCATCAGCGAAGTACGGTCGTCGCGAATTGTCAGACCAGCAAGTGGAGCTGGGGTTGAACGGGCTGACGGCAGCCGTTGACGATGAAAGCCGCCGCTCTGAAGTGACCGAAGAAGTCTTTCGTTGGTAGCGTCGCAGAGCGCGACCGACGAGGCGAATGGTGTTACGCATGAACGTGGCGGGACGTAGTTGACGACGACTGGCCGTGACTGCCACCAGACCAACGGGATAGTCCGCTAGCGGGTCGACACCATTGCTAGTAGGCCGTCGCAGGCCACGCTTGACGTCCTCGGTCACGAACCACGCGTAGCCGGCGAGGAACCGGTTGTTTTGAGTAACCACTTGAAAGACGAGTCGTGCCAGCGCGGCGCTGCAACCAACCAGACCGCATCAAAGAGTGACGCAGATGGCTCAACACGTAGAAACAACTGAAACCTAGAACGACGAGGGCTGTCTCTAAAGACGCATGCAGAGTTAAAGACAATGTTCTAGTGTCCCAAACAACGATAGCAACGTGGACTGATTTTCGGACTAAAGTCCGCAAATCGACAGTAATAGTTCAACAGTTTGATACCGCAGTTCAGTTACTGCAACGACGAACCGAACTGCCACCCTTCTTGGAAGGTTGCTAGTATGTATTTCGATATGATACGATAAAACAGACATCGAATCACATTGTCTCAGTTTCCGTATACAGTCTTGTTGTGCGGCCGTCTTAATAGGTCGCAGTACAGGTCTGTCTGTCTTGCCCGTCCGTCGTCTGTCTGTCCGTCTCGCATCGACACTTGAAAGGCGCAGAAAAAAAAACAGATGTGAATGGGAGTAACGGTGTACCAATTTTTCAGTTTAGAAAATCATCAAAAGTCAAGACTAAAGTTGCAATTTTATGACATTAAAAAGAGACATTAAAAATCGCACCTATCGATGGCATAAACGTATACGAACTAAAGAAAATGTGCTTGCAATTGATAGGTTAGCGCCAAAAAAGATTAACCACAAATTCATCAAGTACATCGTTTAATGCGCTGCGAATATCGTATGCGTTTTATGCGTGATATTGATTTGAAGCATCTGAACTGTAAAAAGACGCCGTTCTGAAACATCGACTGAAGAAAATCGCCGTGCAAAAGTCACAACTCAGGCTCAAAACAGCTGTTGCTAAAAAATAGTTCGTTTATGGCAGTTCGATTTACCGACAAAAAACATGGTTCTGTTACGTCATTTGTTGCCTTTCACATGTCGGGTCTCTGGTGAGTTCGTCTTTTTGCAAAACAGTGCCTTAGCGCTGTTGTTTTTCAAACATGAAAAAATTATTAAAACTACGACTTAGGGCCTATTGGTTTTTTATGCACAGTTGTGTAGAAACTTAAAGCATCTCGTTGCTTTTCGATCGTCGCCGAACGCTACTCGCTTGTTGCTTTCGAAAGATTCAGATTTCGCGGGCTCCCGTCGACATTGGACGCTAAACAAATGTACTTACTTACTTCAGAAAAATAACCAGAAATACAGAGACGAGAGAGCTTAGCGCATCGACATGACAGAATCGTGACATTCACATTACCAGTGAGCAAGTGTGAACCTAATGTGCGAACTGGCGTGCGAATTCAACAAATATCATGCCAAAACAATACAAGACATCCAGACATCGGTTTTACATCACGTTTGCTCTCAAGTGCAGATATACATTTGACGGAGGAACGGTGGAAACTAAAATCCCTCAATCATGTTTGCCGCTAAATGTATTACCACACAAACCAATAAAGCTCATCGGTTGCATAATTTTGCGTACACGTGAATTCAAATTCGGTGCGTGCAGCTATATACTATTCTTTGTCCTAATTTCACTGTACCCGGCCGCCCTGTGAGATCTGTGTGTACAGTATGAAGCCATTGCCCGACTGACTGACCTGGAGTGTAGAACGATGACTCGCGACTTGTTCTCTAGTAGCACGAGCAGCTGCCGGTCGACCTCGTCGCGAGTGGAGCGCCGGGACACGCTGATGTAGTCCTCGATGCTCCAGTCACCAGCACCGTCACAGTCCTCCGACGTCGTCCAGTTGCCGTTTCCATGATGTTGTCTACGTCGTCGTCTGCTACTGGCAGCGGCGGCAGTCGTGAGCGAGTAGAACGCGTCAACGAAGCCGTCGTCGGCGTACGTGTCTTCGCTGATGATTGACACGTGGTACCAGCGATTGGCGTCCAGGATGCTCACTATGGCGGAAGCGGTGAGCGCTCGAACCACGTCCAGCTGGAGGTACATTGGCCGGCCGCCCTGCAAACAACAGTAGATCACCCAAATGCAGATTAACACATTCACGTTGCAGTATATCTGGGAATAAACCTCGGAATAGTTATTGCGAAATCAAAAGATATCCAAAGGTTTTTTCTTTGGGTCAGTTTTTGTTTTCGGGATAACTCAAGTTTCAAAAACCGAACACTAAACGCGCGATTAGAAGTTAAAAGCCAACAGTCGTAAAACCAATGAATAATGCTAATATTTTCTTACAATAAAATGCTACTTTTTCTACGAAATCTACATTTACTCCGACGTCTAGGTAACGTACAATAATCTTATTCACACAGGCCTTACTAATGCTACAAATCGAATAACAAAATCAAAATTTATGCAGTATTTAACTACAGAAAAAATGTCATTAGTTAATGCATTTACTTTGAACGGTTTATGTCGACTCTCATTTTTTATAATGTGTAATTAAGTTAATAAAGCATCGCAATTTCAAATTACAAAATATTTGACTGGGGTTAATTTTTACTACATGTCATTAGCTGTGGCGAAAAAATAAACCCCCGTCACATATTGACGTTTAGCTCTGTTTTTTGTGGCAGCAGCTATCAGCGCTGTGCATGTTGCAAAAATGGGCCGTCGTTTGTTGCTAGTAGTAACGGAAAACGGGAGATTGTGGAAGCATGTAGGCAGATATAAGGGATGCAATTAGAGCGACGACTGCAGAGCCTGCAGAGTAGCTCCGGCGACGACGTGATCGCAGAAAAAGGCAGTGAGTGGCGGGCGCTCTGGGTGCTTGGACGACCGAGATAACAGCGCAGGATACTCGTACGCCGTGTAAATTAACATTCAGTCACCTCGGCTCTCTTGCTTTTTTATTTACAGATCGCATCCACTCTGCCAGCCGTAAAATACTGGCCAGTGGCCTGCTATTTTGTGCATTCTTATGCGCCGATTTTTAATTATTCTACGCCTTCTAGCTTTACGAGTTTTATTATTAATAATACTGTTAAATCGGGCTCGGAAATGGCAAAAAGTGTGTGTGACAAGAACAAAATAAAAAGAAAAAACTGAACGATCGCCGCCGCACTGGCGATGAGCGCCGCGCACAATAGAACAAGAGCGGTCGAGAAACCAGTAATGGGGTGTTTACACGATCCAGCAAACGTTCAGCAATTTACGTGTATTTTGAATACATTTGCTGGAAGTTTGCTAGACGTTTGAGATCGTGTAAACACCCTATAAGCAAGCACAGCAGGTGCAATATAGCTGCAAGCGCTAGTCTGTTTTGTCTCCTGCAGACAAACGAAACTTCGTTTTCATTACGCCACGCAGGCAGCGTCACTCGCTCGCCGACATCCCGAGTGCATCATGCCAGCGACTCGCTCAATCGCTATGTCTTCCTCAATAAGCATTTCGCTCTCACTTTTTATACGGACGAGTTCTATTTGTATTATTAATCGGATAGCGTTGCAGATGCTGCGTATTTATCTTGACTCGATGTCGTTTATTTTCCCCGCAATGTCGCATTGTGACAGCAGACCATTTGCTTTCCCACCAACAGTGTGTGTAAGTCGTTCGTTTTCAGGCAAAGCAATAAACGGAGAAGATAGAAAAATCAATTTCGTGTTATCTGTTTTATAGCAACAAATAGTTTATAAATAGTTACACAGTTATGATTCATATTTATTCACACGAAATTCTTTTTCAAATTTGCTATGTGATTGTCGCTTTAGTTGTTTGATTGAATTTGCTTGTTACAGTTTGAATTTTCTGTTTGTTGTGGTCAACTGAGCTGCCAATTGCACAGGAAATGTTCGTACGCCCATACTAATGTATCAGATGTTTGTTTATTCGATTAAAATATTTAGAAATCACAACCGATGTGAACAAAAAGATAAAACAGTGTAGATGAGATCGTAATTTCCTCTGCCGAAAATTATTAAGTCGCTATGCTGATATCATGCTGCAGCAAAAGCTGTAGCAAAAGCTGATAATGTGACCTATAATAGTGTGTAGTATCTATGATTTTACTGTATAGTGGCCAAAACCCGAAAAAATCAGTTGTATGGAATTATAGTGACTGGAAATAAACTTTTATAGATATATTACGTACAATACTCGAGTAAAATAGCACATTCTTTCGATTATTTAGACTTATATATTGTCTGCGTCGGTAATTGTGCAATCAAACTGAACGGTGCTACGTTCACGTGACCGTCCTTGGCCCTACGGCCTGCCGAGTTCCTCATGGTTTGTTTAGTTCGATCGTTGTGTGTGCTTGAGTGTGTGACTCTGGGCTAATGTTGCTAATTGCGTGAGAACGACCGGCCGGTTGGCAATAACTCTACGGATCCGTGGAAGCAACTCGTTCGGTCGTTCGGACTCTGCAGGCGCGTGACGTGATCGATTTTTGTCCGCAGAGTGACGGCGCCGTGGTTGCAGTTGCTGCTGCTGCTGCTGCTATTATAACCGGATTTGTCGGATTTGCTGCGGCGGGCGGCGTGACGTCGTCGTGACGAGATGAAGCCGATCCGACTGCGTCGCGTCTGGCAATCATCATCAACCAGCACCGCAGCAGCAGCAGCAGCAGCAACTCTCGACTCCATTCACTGCCGCCGCAGCACGCCGCCACCATCGCTGCAGCACGCAACGTCGAACATGCTCACGCTCATTTCCAGGGGCGCTTAAAACGCGAGAGCCGAAAACGTGGGAGTGGAAAGTTCGAGTGGAAAATGTGCGATTGGAAAACGGGGCAATGGAAAAGTGGGAGAGAAAAACGTGGCACGAGCGAATGCAGTTCGTGATTTAAAATTTGTAACGTTATTGCATCCTGTTTATCTGCAAAAGTGGAAAAGGCAGAAGTGGACTTTTAATTTTGATCATGGCATTGTCAATATCATGCTTACAGCTGTGTTTTTGTTAAAGTGCTTCATGTTTAATTATTAATTTCAAATCACGAACTGTTTAACTTTTAATGAATATATCAGCAAGAACGCGTGCACTCTTGTGTCACGTTTTTCACTAGAGCGTTTTTACCCCTGCTTTTTTGATCGTGCCGCGTTTTTAGCCACCGCGTTTTCAGTCGTCCCTCATTTCTGCTGCCGCAGCTGCGGTTTTGTTTCATCGTCTGTGGCCACCGCCTACAAGCCACCGAGCGTCGCTGTAGCAATTACGTTCGACTTACGTCATTTGCGGGCAGGTGACTGCTAGCGACCAACGAAGCGACTGGCTGAAAGCGATGCACGGAAACGATAAAAAAAACCCGCTATGACCGCGAAGACGTTGCACGTCAGCTACTTGGAATCATTTGTTGTAGCGCCAGTGCTTTCAGTTTTCATCGCTGAGAAATATCGAAGTTTCCGCTCGATAACAGGCAGACTCACTAGATACACATCGGATAAAAATTAAGCTATACGTCAACGGACCGCAGCACATGTTCTAACGCAAGCATAAAGTACAACATTGTGTTTTGACGCCTCACCTTCAGCGTGTATATATCCATGTCCATGAGATTTAGGCCATGCCGTGAATATAGTCTATCCATTGATTTTATGCCGGCATACCTGCTAATTAGATAAGCTATGCGTGTACGCTTGATCCTTCTATCTGTTTCTCTGTTTGTCGTTTTTATACTCTTCAGTTGCTCGTCCATTCATGCCATTCAGTCAGATCAATAATCAGTCACATCAGCACGTCACTATTTAATTTAGTTAATTTACTGTATAGTAAGCCTATTAGCGCAATAACCAACCGTAATTTGCGGCGATCTATGCTGTCAATTGGGCAACAACAATTTTTACATTTGCGAGTTTATTTTTTGAGTCTTTTAATAAATTAAATTACAATGCAAACGTTGTTTTGCTTTCTAACATTCTCAATGCTGCTAGAAAGTAGAAAGTAGAAACCAAGTGTTGCTCCACTCTATAACAGGGACATTAAAATTGCGAATTTTCGCGATAGGTGAAGCTCATGTACAAATGTACAAATGTATCTACTACTTTTACTTATTTTGTAACAATTTCAGAAAAGAATGTCTGCGACCTAATTTTAAGAGATGGACGCCATTGTTTCTGTTGTGGTTTGTAGACATTCAGTGGTAACATGCAAGATAGGCATCTATAGATATAGAATTATAGATATATCTATGGATATTTACGGGGAAAAAATCCGCAGATATGGATAATAAATACATAAAAATTTTATATTTACGACAAATCTGCGACAAAGCCGTGTTAATTGATCTAGGGTGTTTGGCCTACAGTACACATAGTGTTTTTGTCACTGACCACCGTAGTGACAACAACAGAGTGTGTAATGGCCGTGCAAGGTCATCCGAAATCGCGTATGCGACTTTCTGTAGCGATCAATAGCAACATCGGGCTTTTACTAGCACAATTTCTAAGACACGACTTAACAGCGACAAGTCGCAAATTTAACACCTGCACAGGCTACACTCGGAGTGAACCTTGTGAAATTTCTGAAAAATGTTCATAAAACTAAAATCATATATGTAAAAAATTGTAAAAAAAGATTTTGTGTTTTTATCAAGTCGTTGTGGCACAACATCAGCACAAGGCAGGCAGACAGACAGTCCGAATCGCTGTTATAGCTATAGGGTCGGCATATGACTGCCATAGCATGACTGTCATAGCTTTCTACGCTATTACGTTGTTCAAAACGTCAGAAAAATACGTTTATCATAACCGGAAACTATTCGGCATTGTCTGGCTGACACTGTTAATGGACTCTATGCAGTTTGCCGAGTGTCGTGTTGCGACGTCAAACGACGAGCATCACACGCATCTCAGCGCCGGCCGCACTGCACAGGTGAATGCATAGGTGTGACATATTCGTGATGTATCATCCCAGAAGCGATTACGAATCACAAAGCATATTACCTGCCATTCACACCTTTATCTGGTAACAGTAAAGATACTGTTAGCCCCTGCAGTCTGTACAGAATAATACAATGGATTCACATAACCCTGCAAGGCAAAACGTGCCGTCTTTACGACCGTTCGGCAATTCTGTCAACATATTTGTCACTCTATTAAGTCACAAAGCGGTCAAGATAACATGTTATGAAACTATTTTAACTGTGCATCGATTCCAAAATCTCAGAACAAAAATAGATTAACTTGATAAAACTGTAGTCATAAGTAAGTAAGATGCCAAAAGAGTGCAGTACGATATAAATAAAGTAATAATTTGTTAGGTTCCATTAAGAGATTTTGTGGATATTGGCTGTATTTAGCAAAAAGAATAGGTGCTACCAGTAGCAGCAGTTGCATTATTTAACAAACGTTTTTGTTACGATTCCCCGCACAAAAAAACTGCAGTACTTGCAAGTGCAATTTTGATTTCAGCCGAACTTAACAGAAGTGCATAATTTTCTGCAGTCGCACACGCGTAGCAAATGTGCCTTCGAATGACACAAGTGTATGTGAGTCGATTTGCCGTAAGCATCGCTGTCATCACCATGACTACCACACCAGTATCAGCAGCCGCAGCAGCAGCGCCACACAGCGGCGTGATGAAGAACGTCGTAAAGCGCCCGTTTTCAGTCGAACCCAAGTCCCCGAGCTTCGATGTCTGTCGGCAAACCAGCAAGCGCACCATTGCCAGTCGACATTGTTCAGCCACTGCCAATGTCACATTAAAATGTCTCCCCATGAAAAATGCGCCCTGGGAGAGATAATCACGAATATAATATGTCTCCCCTTATCAAAATATCTCCGTCCGCATAAAGAAGTCTCCCCATTATAGGATCGTCCCCCCAGAAAAGTCTCCCCCGGCTGACAATTTAGGCCTACCGATAAAAATCTGTCCCGCCCGGGCGGCCGCAGGGCAGGGAGGATTTTTGCCAATAAATTGTCGGCCGGGGGAGACTTTTCTGGGGAAGAGCGATCCTATAATGGAACACCGGTTTGCTGCCGTTCCGAATATCGTACTGACACCGTTATAGATGCGTCCCACGATAGATGGCTAACCGTTCCGTGTATACGGCATTGTGTCTAACTTTTCAGCATGTGCGTTTTCCTTCGCCGTTGTTTCACCGTTCTGTTCAGTATTTGCCGGTAGTCGATGCCACATCAGTTATTGTCGTGTTTACGCGACTGTAAAGCCTTCCACGGACTTTTCTGATGTTATGCGAAAAAGCTAATAAAACTAGAAATTTGGAGCAAAGCCCAACGTGAGTCCGCCCGGCGCCCTAAGTCCGATTGGGGGACGGTCTGAGGGGCTCACATTCCTTTCGTAGCAAAGTCACGTGACCCGAAATCCAACGCTTTAGCATACGCAGAACGCGCAGTGTCGACTTAGGGTAGGTAACTAACCAACTAGCCAACTAACCGCTGTCGTTAGTGGACCAAAATTCACCATTTTGACGCGCGAAAGCAGCTACTGCTTTCAGCGCGTCTTAGCCATCGCAATTCTGTCCGTCCGTCCGTCTGTCACACGGGTGGATCAGTCAAAAACGGTGCAAGCTAGGATCACCAAATCTTCACCATCGACTGCCTGGAAGACTCTAGTTTCAGGAAACGTAAAGCTTTTCTATAAATTCGAAGGGGGTCACCCCAAACGAAGGCGTCCTTGTTTCGCCTAACGCGGGAGGAATCGCTCTCGATCGAGTAACTTACCGATTTTGAATATCTTTATCTATTCCGGAGATATTCGCCGCCAAACTTTGAAGTCGACCAAAATCGGGCCAAATTTTGCATGTTTTTTCGCCCCTAAAAATTTTTTGGGGAGGCTCCCCCCGAAAAAAAATTTGAACCGGAATTATAAAACTGAACGCAGCTTAGAGTATCGTGCAAAATTTCGCGCCGATCAGCCGACGGAGCTCGGAGATTACGCGAGAAAAAAATAAATGCTACTTGTCTTCCCAAAAACTGCATGAACACGATAGTTTTCGGGAAGGCTTATGTTTTGCTGGAATTTATTTTTTTTATTTTTTTTCTTTTTTCCTTGTGCAATCTCCGACCTCCGTCGGCCGATCGGCGCGAAATTTTGCACGATGCTCGGAGTTACGTTCAATTTTATAATCCCGGTTCAAAATAAAAACTTGACAAAGTTATGACCAAAACAATTTTGACTGTTTTTTCTGAGACACGGTGTACATATGATTTACGTCACAATTTTGGTCAGGTTTTGACCATCGAAAAGTTTAACCAACAGCTAATTTTTTACGATTCAAACATTGGGCAGACTGCTCCAAACGAGCCGTTGACTTATTTCTTTTAAAAGCAATAAGTAAGCGCCTCGCCTCGTTCGGAACTATAGTAGACTGTGAGACAGGACTAACAGGAGAGTAATGCTTCGCCAAACACGTTTGAGCCGATTATTAAAAGACATCCTTTCAGACAGTGTCAAACAACATCCGGCGCATCTGTGACGTTTTTATCCGATATTAATGTTCTGACTTTCGTGCACTGCGTACGAGTTACCGGTAGGCCTAAACATGTATCACAACAAACTTAACACAAGTTATTTATGCTAAGAATGTTGTAAATGCGTGTTCCTAGCGATGTTTTTTAGCCTAGCAAGAGAGTCACGCTTGACTGACAGTGCCTTCCTTAAAGCCAACAGTGCCTTCCACGAAAGCAAAAACCTGCACTGTCGTTTCAAGAAGGCACGGTCAGTCAAGCATGACTACTGCTAAGCTACACAAACCACGCCCAGCTCGGACACGATGCCACCGCGAGGAAAACAACCAAAAAAGCGAAAAAAATAAAAATTACAACATTAAAAGTAAAAACTGCAAAATAATCTGTACAACTTATGCAAACACAACCAACGCTGAAATGATGTATTAAACACAAGCATAACAAAACCGCACAATTTACTGCATAATCAAGTGCAAATTTGCAGCAGCTACAAATTAGTACAAATATCTGTCGAGCAAAAATATCGCAATAACACCAAAAGTTACAGCAGCGTCGTAATAACAACAACAGCAACGACCAAAAAAATCCACTGTCCACTTGTTGACACCAAAAACTGTAAATGTCACACCTCCGGTCTCGTGACAAACAACCGCACGTATTCCACGCGCCCACAACGCACGTGGCCGGGCAGACTCCTGCACTGTCTCGTGAACAGCTACTCGAATTTTTGCAGTCTGACCAGCGTGGAAAGAGCTGCCTCGTGTGCTGTATCCTATACGGAAATAAGCTCTACAGTTCAGTATCTAACACATAAACAGTGCCTTTTGTCTAATGCCACATTTACCGGCAGACATAATAACAGTTAACTGAAACACACAATGCGAGATATTTTTATACTTCTTAATCATCTAAATCTCTTACGCACGGTGTAATCATGCCATTTGTGTGCGTATGAAAAGCGTCGTCGGGCGCGACGGACGATCTCGTAACGCCACCCGGAAGTTGTTGTTCATCAAAGTACGGCAACGGGCAACCTCGTTCCGATTAGCATTCATAATTCACCATCATCTTCAGTTACAGCGACAGCTCAGTAGCAGCAGCAGCAGCAGCAGCGTTGATGTCATTTAGACATAATAATGAATTATCCGTTTACTCTACGATTTCAGAAAACCGATAGGCCTAAATCAGCACTGTACTGTCAATGCAATCCCAATGAGACACAAAAAGATATTAAACTAATTATTGGTACACAGTGACCTGCGAATGACTAATGTTATTACGGCTTTACGAGCCTAGATAGTAACGTGAATAAACTAAAACAAAACGTAAAATCATTATTCGTATGGCGCATAATTGCACGTTCTGAAGACCCTTAGTACGCTAGATATAGGCTATTGTATACTAATAAACTGCTAGTTTTGAAAAACTGGTGCTTTTTAAATTTTTCGTTAATTCGATTCATAGGCCCAATTAATCTGCACTGTTTGAAATACGCCATTCTTAATGATATAACTGAAAAATACGTTGGTCACGAAACAGACAGACGTACAGAACTACAGACAGACCGGCATGAACCACACTGCGGCCCAATAAAACGGTCAGCTAATAATAACGTTTGCCAATCGTTATACTGCGCTTCAACTGCAAATAAATAAGTAATTATTTGTTACAGCGCAACCAAAAAACAAGTTTCACAAAGCGCCGTGTCCGTTGTTTATTGAAACCAGTATAATTATGTCTCGAGCTAACGTTTGAACTGCGTGCTAATTCTTCACATTTTAAATGTCTCAGCTCGATCTATACTCCCAAGAGTTTAAAATGATAATGATAATGATAATGACATCGAAGATGTTTCGTTTTGATTAACTAGAAATAAAGCGCTGGTGCCCATCACTGGTAATGTCATTAGCATCATTACTGAAATCTTTTTTGTCTGTCGGCAGCTGCATCTTGGCGACGGCTTCATTGGCTTCATGTATCCTAGCTAGCGCGAAGATGACGTTTCTCATTATTTTGTTGCGTGGGCTATTGCGCTCAAGTGTCTGTGACTGCTTCAATGCAGCATCTTCGTTCCCTGTCAGCTTTCGCGCGCTTTCCGCCGTCCATCTGCGGTCATTACTGTGACTTCAAATTTGAACAAATCTTTACCAGCGCCGGAACGCAGCTTTGCTTTGACATTTTTTGTCATTCTTTGTTAGCGTTTTAGTCTCATTACTGTGATGCTACGTCTGCTTGGCCTTATGACTAGTTATCAATTAATGTTTATGCAAATAACAAGCAATAAGCATACCAGCATAAAGTTTGCTGACTTTGGGTTGTTTACACAGTATATATAACTTTTTTCAATTAATCGTTTAATCGGCAAAAAGCAATAAGGCTACTCACATCGCAGAAAGTCATCATTACTAAATCGCATCAACATTAAATAAGTAATTTAAGCAAAGGCTCACGTGCAACACCATCAGTTTTTTCTGTCTGTCCCTCTGTCTTTCTGTCTATCCCTTTTCCAAGACCGTTCGAATCGTCGTTTGCTTGTTTCGCTAGTCGTTAGCATTAACAAAGTTTGCTTTAGCTTTTAAAACTCTGTCGTGTTGGATTCGTTTTCTTAGGCATCCTGACAATATTTGGCCTGGTTACGTCCGAACACGACACACATGCACGGTTTTGGATGCTTGGGACTGAGTTAATGTGTTGCTATTTGAGCTAACAGACGGAAAGGAGTTGAGCTTACGCTCAGTCGTGATCTGTGGCAGTCATTCACGGACACGGACTAGCGCACTATAGGTCGCTTCACCTCAATGTGGATAATGACGCCAGGCACACATGTAGCCAGCCTGTAGCTACTGTGTCTTGCAGACCGGCGCCGTGATCGATGAATAGTCCTGCTGGATCGTAGTGCTGTGGTGCAAACACAATTCACGCCTCCACGGCAGCCATTCATCTCCTGATTAAGGCGTCTATATAACGTGTTCGTTCGTGGCATATGTCGCAGACAGATGCATAGCCATAAATTAATTTTACGAATGCACATGCAGTTCCGTTCAGGTTCCCGGCTTGTCCGGAGAGTAACGTTAAAGCCGCAAGCCACGCACTTGCCGAAAGCCTTTCTGACGTCAGTTCCTGAATGCATTTCTATTCGGCAATAATAAAGCACCACTTCATAAGGCCTAGCTGTGACATCAACATGCACGGCATGTGCAGTGCATCCGGAAAACGCTCTCTTCTTAAATAAAAACGCTGTAACGTGTACAATAGTCAACATTATTAAATAGTGACAAGTACACCGCATTATTTTCATTTGGCCCTAATTCAGTTACCATGTGCCAAAAAAATTCGATAAAGTGCGCTTTCGTATTGTTACGTTTCTTTACCTTTTTACAATGACAGTCGAAACGCAATCACGCATGCGTCTACAATGTTAGAGAATGCAATTTTCGATTATCTTTTTATACACCAGCAACTGAGAAATTTATTGTAGCAAAATTTAAAACAAACATTGCAAAGAGACACCTGGCTATTGATGACACAAAAAAAGAACGAGTGGCAGTCTCTATTCACTGCGCCCTGATTCTTTCTGAGACTTTGGCGCTTTATAAATCATTTACTTACTTACTTACTTACTTACTTACTTATTTTAAAATTGTTTTTCGCTTACAGTTTTACTCGTGTAGACTGTGCCGTATCTGTCGAACGACTGTCAACTCGTCACGGAAGTGGAACGTCGACATATCAGGTCTTCTGACATCTGTCTAGTCTACACGTGTACCGTGCCGCAGACACAGTCACAGATTAACAACAGTAGTTTCACGGTAGCTGGACCGCAGCTGTAAAACAATCTACCGACCTAATATCGACAGAAAGACATTACAGTATAAGCGATTACTTAGAACGATTTTGTTCGCCCAGGCTGCGGCGCACTGCCTTAGACTTAGATCATCCCGTGTCGTAAACACATTGGGCCACACTTCGACGCCGATCTTCTGTGTCGGCTGTAAATTTTTCAGCCTCTTCCCGGGCCATACAAATGGTATTCAAGTCTTGGCGTATGGTGTCTGTCGATCCAGTTCTTGCTCGGTCTTCCTGGTTTGCACTTGACATGGTGATCCATTTGCCGATACAAAACTTGCTTTGATATTCTATCGTTGTCCACGCGTAGTACATGACCCGGCCATTCTTAGTCTTCTCTCTTTCACGACGACGTTCATTTCTTCCAAGTTAGTCCGTCGTCTCACCTCTTCGTTTCGTACTTTGTCCTTCAAGGATATACCCAATAGTCTCGCTGAAACTTATGATGTATAGCTTCCAGTTTTTTCCTTTGCAGTGTGACTTGTTTTTTATTAATTGCGCAGTCTATAAGCATTCGTATTCACTCACTCGCTCGCTCATAAGATACTCGTAGGCCTCTGTGCAGAATGCGACAACGACAAGGATCATTTGACAGATGGGTGACGCGTCGCTGACTGCAGCAATTCACGTGCCGACAGACAAGACGACGCCGAATATTAAACCGGATCGAGCGCACATTAACGCAAGCAAGCCTCAAATGATGACGCTGATGATGATGATGATGACTTATATCGACGTCTAAACGCATGCGAGCTCATTAGCTCTGCTGTGTAGGCCTAGCTCTACGTATAGTAATCGGATTGCCAATGGTCGATAACGCACCACTAGCGCGGCGCCAGCATAATCGTCGTTCGTTAGCGTGCCCCAGCCAGCCGTAGTAATTGAACCCATCTGTACAGGCGTAATTGCGACGGACACCATGCAGCCAGTTCGACGACATGGCGACACATTTTGCATAATACGCCACACTCGAACCGACAGTTATCACGCCATTGACTATAGTCGTGTTCGTGACGCATCTGTCGCCTTAACACTGCTGGTTCGTCATAGTCAGATACCACATTGCTTGGAGGGCAGCCGGACATTTCCCCCCTGGACATGTTCCCCGGACCTTTCCCCTGCTTGGAGTGGTTAAGCGAGCATTGTTCAGTTTTTATTAACACGCTGCAGCAGCTATGCTGTATAGGGGTCTATGGCACAAATTGTCGTGTGTCCATCTGTCAGTATGTAACGGATGTATTGTGGCTAAACGGTGCGAGACAGGGCCAAAGTTGCTATTGATCACTAATGGGAAATCGCATACGCCCTTTTACGTGAGATGAAAATCATCGACCTTGGATGACCTTAAGGGTCAGTTCTGCAACAGGTAGTGAATGGGACGTAGCGCGTCTTCCCTAGCGACAGCTGGACTTTCTTGTTAGTATTAGTGTACACTTGCTTGCATATTTTTGATACTCTTTAAATTTTTCTTTGGCTCCTCACAGTACTCGTTCCTCATTGATTGGCATCGTTCCTTTAAGCCATTTTTGAAAATCACTTATCTCTTTTTACCATGCGTCAACTCGTTTTTGGAACAAAATTGTTGATTTAATACACCAGCCCCGTCACGATCATTCCGTTCAGGATACGTATACAGCGCTCCATTTTCATTCTCACAATTCTGTATGCATCGATCGCTCTTTCAATTCTGTCATCCTCTTTTTCCAAAACCGTTGTGATTGCAAACGATGGGTAACAGACTATGAGTGTTTTTCCGGATTTTTTTTCGTGCTGTATAACCCTCTGATGCTTTATTACTTAGTTTTCTGTTTAATTCAGTAAAGTGCAATGCAGTGTTGTAAATTAAGCTGTTGGATAGCCGCCGCTTTTTGAGCACGTTAAATTTGCCATTTCGCATCGTATCGTAAAGACCGATAACACATCAAAAGAAGATCGCAGAGTTTATTAACGAAAAGTCTCGACAGATCTATCAGTCAAGAAAGTGGCCATTCTTCCACACACAGTCGCAATCTCTAGAGATTCATCGTTCAGCATGCAGCTATAATACTCCGTCCAACAATGATTATTGTTGGTTAAACGCTTCGCAAAAGAATGATGATCTAAAGGCGTGTTCAAAGCGACAAAAATAAAATAAACTATATCGTTTTAGTTAAGTTCATTTTATTTATGTTGCTTTAAACACACCTTAAAGCTGCACTTTGTTATCAATAATGCACCTACAGGGTGGTCCAGAAACGAGGCCACTGTGTTATATAGCTTCTACCTTCAGAATAACTGCTCTGATATACGCGATTTTTTACAGAAATTATTTCGAAAAAATTGCGTAAATCTGAGCAGTATTTCTGAAAGTGGAAGCTATATAACAGAGTGGCCTCGTTTTTGGACCACTCTGTATAATGTTCGTTCTCACACAGTACACTGGACGAAGGGACGCTGTGCGTATTCTTATAGTAAGAAACGGTTCCAACTGCAGAGTGCGGACTGTGGATTTAGCGACTGAGTCACTTGCATTACGAGGCCCGTGAGCCACAATAGCCTCTCGACGGCCGTTAATCCTGCAATGGAGCTGTCCACTGCTCGGCGCAAATCTGTGCGGATCAAAGCGTCTCCTCATCAGAGTAAATAGACTGTGCGACAGTGAGTTAACCGAAAGATCCATCACAATCGGAGAATGCGGGACTGGGTCCATACAGCTCGATTGCTGCACGCTGCGGCAGCGGTCTATTCCAATTGACGTTATTTTACGAGCGCTCTATAGACGATTCAAGACGCCATAAAGAGCGCGCGCGATATCGCTGCTGGCGCGTTCTATATATGTCGTCGATATAAAGTACGATTAGGCGATAGAGCGGCACGATACAAAAGTCGATTGGTAACACCAAGTTAAACGGGGTCTACATTCTACCGACACTATTTGCTTGCCGTGTGATAGTGTGACAAAAATTAAAAGTCGATCGATACTACTAAAACACGCTTTCTGAGAAAAGTGTTATAAACGTATCTAAACATATCTTTTAAAAATAAAGTTTAGAATAAAGCTGAGTCAAACGAAAACTTCTGCACTAAGATTTTTTACCGTTCGCTGTGTTGTTAATTATGTTTATGTTTTTTTCTTTATATGTGCTACTATTGTATAATGAATAAAGTTGAATATATAACAAAGTTTACAAGTTTTGTCGTTAACGTATAAAATGAAAGATTATAACAACAGAAATAACGAAGCATAATACATATTATATTAGTTAGACCGTATATTGAAGCGTATAATAATGTCATGACTGTAGTCGACGGTGAGTTCTGCCTGGAAATGGGCACTGTGCGCACACCCGAGCCACGTATCGGTCGTCACGCTTGAGTGAAGTGAGATTATGGGCGGTTATAACACCCCCAGACACTGTGGTGACAAAAGTACGTCATAAAATAAATGAAAAAAAGCATTCTCTTATCTTTAAGTTACAGCTTTTGAAGTATAATAGACAAAAACCGCAATATAGTTAGATTTACGACTGACTGGAGACCAAACAATCGAGTGGGCTCGGCCTCCAAGCGCCGAAAAGCGACGTTTGTGCAGTTTGCGCGTCATATTGATTTTTGTCGCGCCATATGAAATGGATGTTATGATCACATAAACATGCCGGACAACCAGAGAAAACGTTCGACGCAACAGTTCGGCTAAAACAACTTCCGGTTGCGCGGCGCCGTGATAACTAGATTTCCGGAATAGAAACTGGCAGAGCGTTTTCATCATCATTCGTAGCTATACCGACGCGCCATCTTTGCACGGATGACTTTGACACAATTCTTCTTATATACATAACGATAGATTAACACATACACACATGCATGCAATTATTTTTGCTCGTTAAACTTTTATTTATTTATTTGCATGTGGCTTTACAGAACACTTCACGCATCTCACATTCGGTGACCTGCAAGTTTATTTTAATGGAATGTTGTCGTGATTCTTGCAGTAATGAAATTATAATCACAGTGCAGTACGGTAGTGCTGACACTGTTGTAAAGGCGATGAACGTTAAGTATAGGAAATGGCGTTTGGGGGGAGTGGTCCTGTAACTCCAAAACCCCTTAACCGATTTCCATAAATCTTGGCATCAGTGATCACATCGACCACTCGACCCTATAGGCAAAAATTGGTTACAATCGGTTCAAATGGGGCGTGGCTGCGCATGCGCGAAATTCGCCGTTAAGCGTCTATTTTTTCTTTCTTTTTTCTTGCGCACGGCTCCAGGTTCGCCCGTTGGACCGACCGACGCCGCTAATGGATCAAACGAAGTGTCATGACGCCGGACACACTCCTTATATGGTTTCGATTAATTTTTTTTCAAAATTTACCCCTTTTATGCTCCAATTTTTAAAAATTTGCATCTAAAGCGGTATAACTCGATCCCTATGAATGATAATTGCGCGCTGTTTTTACCAACCCCCATATTTTTGGAGTCGGACAATCTAACAACGTCATTTAAATTCACCCCATAACAACCCCTGTTGCCGTAGCAACCATTCAAAAGTTGCAAAATTTTGCATTACGGCCTATCGGGACTTCAAAGCAGTATAACTCGGTCCCCGTAAAAAAATAATTGCGCACTGTTTTCAGCTACTCCCTATTTTCGTGCCCCGGCTATCCGAAGGTGTCATTTAAATTTCTCCCCTGCCGATCCCTGTTGCCATGGCAACGATTTTTTGGGATAAAATTGACTATAACGCGGCTCACGCAAAAGATAATTGCGCTCTGTTTGCACCTACCCCCCTATTTTCGGGCCCGGGCTATCCGATGGTGTCACTTAAATTTCTCCGCTGCCGACCCCTATTGCTATGGCAACCAACTGGTCTTATTCAAAGACAAAATTTCCTGCAGCTCAGCATGTATCAACATGTCTCAGACATTGTTACATCACGCATAATTTTTTTCTTGCATCAACTTCCTTCACCCGTCCGGGAGTATTCTGAAAACAGTGAATAAATTTATTGTCATAAAATCAAATACCAAAAATGTTGACAAAAGTCGACTAAAAACAGCAAAAATTAAAGCAAAAAACTTTAGCAGTTTACAAGGCTATGTAAGGGCAATATGAGTCAAAACTCGAAAACGGCAAAAATTGTTTTGGGGCGATATTATCGCGTATTAAATTCCAGACTGACCCTTACAAGACTACCATTCTAAATACTTGAAATGAAAATACAAAGACAGAAGTTGCAAGCCGAAACAATGTAGTTAACATCAGTCCGTGTCGACACCACGTATATTGCAGTGAATGC
>Ga0209671_1001364_pt1 | contig 20215 bp, 8 predicted proteins | sample WorMetHERISLAND2_2_FD_187401 | JGI IMG/M metagenome (GOLD analysis project Ga0209671, IMG submission 187401) | Marine gutless worms symbiont microbial communities from Max Planck institute for Marine Microbiology, Germany - Olavius geniculatus... | ecosystem: Host-associated > Annelida >...
CATCGACGGTTTTGCTTGCTTCAGACAACTGGTACAAATGTGGTCCAGAAGTGGTCGAACTTTCCATAAACCGTCCTGCTTCTTCACATCATCAGACACATCTGTGTCGACAACAACTTTTAGCGAACTGCGTATCTTGAAATAACGGTCACGCGTCATCATGCCACACACCAGTGGTATTTGAAGTCCACGTTGCCAATACATCCTGATACGAGGATATGAAATGCATGACATGAACACTGTGGCGCTGAGAAAACGTTCAATCTCAGCTGCTGTAGTGTTGATGCTTTTACCAGAGCGAGCAATTGGTGCACGAAGACATCAGATCGAAGAACTCATTATCCAAGTAATCATTCATGTAATCAATTGGTGCCCAATTGCTTCGGTCACGGACATCATCAATCTGAGGAATATTGGCAACAACCGGATTGAAGGACCTCGTCTGTTTCCATCGAGAAGCAGCCTGATGAGTAAGACTGCTAAGTGGCTCATCATCACTACCATCAGCTTCTGAAGCTGCAGACACAGAGCTTTCATCTGTGTTAAGACTGAACAATGGCATCATCAAGATTGAAATCATCATCTGTTCATCATTGTCCGACAGATCAGATATGTCAGAACCATGGTCACAGATTGCTTGCAACACTCTTGCAGTCTGTTCAGTCCCTTGACGACCTGTAAAAAATCCACCACATTTGCAAATAAATATCTAGTGTGAAGAACAGCGGTCAAGGCGTAACCGGCCGAACAGTATTTGCAGCTGTGGGTGAACACTAGTACTAACACTAACCCTAACCCTAGCCTGAACAAATGCAGCCACAGCTGAAAAACCGTTCTACTGCAACAGCCAGCTTGCTGCATTTTAGTAATTCCACACTTCTACTATATACTGGCACTAACCCTAACCCCAACCGAAAACCCTAACTACAAGCCAATCCCTAAGCCTTCTGAATAAAAATCTGTGGGCGAGGCGAAAGCAGTCAAAATACTGAGACTCAGTCCCGATGTCCAACATGTAGGACACATCATGAAATAAACACTGCTGACCACCAGTTACCATTAATCGCGCAAATGCTAAAGCCTATTCCACCCTAAAGAGTTGCTGCACAGTGCCGAGCAATACATTTTCATGACAAATATTGTTTACTGTCAAAAAAGCTGTGAAATTTACCTGTCGTTTTTCCGTAAAATGTGCGTGTTGATAATGACTCCATTACGGCAACAACACAAAGTGGGTACGATTAATTTTTTAGTGATGATCCAATACATTCATGTATTTTATGTTTGACACCAGTTCCCAATTCAGATAAAAAGTAGGAAAAAGTTATGAGACTGAGAACGAATGTCCCTTGACATGGACGTCAGGTCTTAGGAGGTTATACATAAGCTCGTTATAAATTCGAATAAAGTCATCTAACTGAGTGATGCTGACTTATTAGGCGGCATCGCTGCCTGCTACTGCGACAGACACTGTGTATTATCGTTTTTTCATACGTTTGTAGGCCATATAATGTCTGTCCGTCTGTCATCCTCTTGCATCCTGCTAAAATCGTTTGACAAATTGAGACGTCATTGGCATACAAGAGTTGGGCTGCAAGTAACATTGTGTTACATAACAGTCCCGTCCCCCATGGAAAGAAGGAAATTTGAAGTTGAACATTCCCCAAAATGAAATTCGCAACGATTCCGCCTATAGTGCCAAGTTACTTTGGACCTCGTTTAAAGATTGTTTAGACTTGAGACAGTTTTGTATCAAGTCTTATGACAATGCATTATTTCAACCTGCATTGCCTTTGAGTACGCGCTTAACACGGTTCAGCGTTAGTTCGTCAAGTTCTGCATGCAGTGCTGCGGTAAGTGGAATTTACTTTTGTACTATGTCCACGTACAAGATCTTCCAAAAGCTGTCGACAATCTATTCCGATATAATGAGCGCCGACATGAAGATTTTTCAAAGCTTGCAGAACGAATGAGTCAACGTGCAGAGCTGCATGGCAACGTCAATCGCCATGCATGGGTCGCAGGTGTCGTATAGTCAGATATGAATACGTCTTAACTTAGGCTTATCACTAAAGTGGTATAGGCCTATCTGCATTCGCTCGGCACCGAGGCTCTATGATTCGGTGTAGGCCCAGAATATACTGTGAACGGTGACAACCCGCATGTGTTAGGTACATAGATAGTCTTCGTTGTTTGTTGAGCTACATGTACGTGGGAGCCAGTGTGACGATCTGCAGTTCGTGACAGACAGATCAAGAGAGCTCGTGCAGGTTCCATCCCGGAACCTTTGCTGACGTCTCGCCTGTCAGTGAAATGTATCATCATCCCTCATCCTGTTGCAACGACGCACTCATTTATGTGTGTGATCTGTCGCTTACATTAAGTCGGCGCCCGAGCGCAGAGCAACTGCTGGCACTAACTGTAATGGTCGTTAATTGTTAACAATTACATGTAGGCCTATTTAAGTCGACAATTGTGCCCACATTACATCAATTACGAGGCCCGCAGTGTCATATGAGATCGCGTGCCCACAGGCGTCAGTTTGCTTAATTACAGCCTCGACCCAAGACAGGGGGTGATGATCAGTTTTTTTCTCACGTGGTTATTCGAAATTATTTCTTCATATGACTAAATGCAATAAAGTCCTGTGTCCGTTTTTCGGAATATATGTTACGTTTTACTTCTACCTGAATTTGAATACAAAATAAAAATATGCCTATACACCGTGTTCCTTAAAAGTCAGCCACTTTTACTGTGATGATAACTTTGACAAATGTGGCTGTATTTCAATTTTTTTTAATTTTTGCATTCAGCGATAAACTGCGGGAAAGGCTACTTCAAACTCTGCCATTTGACCTCAAATCTGATGCCACACTACCTTGTGAGATGTGCTGTAGCGCTGCTTACATTTCATACACGAGTCAGACTCATGACTACAGAAGCGCTTTACGATCTCGACAGTACGAGCCAATAATATGCGTTTTTCTGCAAGCTGGATATGACGGGTGTTTGAGCGCCTGCGATGAAATGAAACACGATATTAGCACAAGCAGTTTTGTCTCGTTTAGCAAAAGCCTGACATGCTGGCGTGTTAAAAGCGCGTACAACTTTCACGATCGCCACCGAGTCGGCGTTAAATTAAGCGCGCAGCGAGCAACGTAATAGGGTGTTTACACGATCGAGCAAACATCGAGCAAACATCAGCTTATTGGAACCCCGTCCCCTGGTTCAAATGTAGGCCTAGGCTTAGGCTCTTAGCTCAAAGCTCTTAGCCCGCAATTACAACCCGTCCGCCATCCTAATTAGCATGCTAATTACCATAGAACGTCGAGCTAGCTGCTCGATGTTTGCTCGATCGTGTAAACTAGGCAACTGAAAATGCAAGTACAAAAAATGCAAGTACAAATCTTTCGAAATGTGCAATGGCCAATAGTTTTTTTCGTGGATAAGTAAACACTTTTTGTGCAGGAACTGCTTGCATATTTGCATCAAATAGGCCTACACAGCTTGATCTTCTGACATTTTGATGCTACTTATAGGACTGTCCCACACCAGTTCTATCAGCTGTTTACAATCCTTGTTGCCCGCCAGCAATATATGTTTCCCGTCTGTTTCATTCTTATGACACGAAAAACTGTGCATTTTGGCCTTCAGCAAAGTGAAGAAATTGCTTCATATTTTTTTTACCAATTCATGATTTCATTCGCTGTCTGAACTCCTCTAACTCAGACACTACAAGTGACTGTGTAAGCCTACCGGTACTCTTTAGTCCTAGTTACTATTTTTCTTATAAACCGTTTTGTCAACGTGGCAATTTGTACTGCGTTATGATTTTACAATGAGACATAGAAATTGCAGACTGTTCAGTTGTTTTTATCTCTTTTTGACAAAGACTTAATAGTTTTGCTGTTATTTCTACAAAAATATTTACAGGCACGTACTCGCACTTTCTGTACTTGTATTTTCCGTACTTGCATTTTTCAGCGCCCCCGTGTAAACACCCTATAACTGAACTGAAGTTTTTGACGAAATGACCAATGGGCACCCTCTAACGGCGTCGACGGCTTACTTGACTATAAGCTTACGTACGCGTCAACCAATGACTAATGATTAACGCCTTTCATGGTCATTGGTCATTTTGTCAAAAACTAAACCGTGTCAGTTCAGTTCAGTTCAAGGTGGCTATGTAGGCGCCTTAACGCCGACTCATAGGCGATGATGAGGGCTTCGGTTAAGCCTATATGACCTACCTTGGGTTGGTGGCGTCGCGTAGCGGTAACGCGTTTCATCCAATGAACGAAGTTACTTTACGCCGGTCCCGGTTAGTACTTGGATGGGTGACTGCCTACGGGCAGGTAAACTATCTCGGTATGAAACCAGCCGACTAGGTCAACTCAGCCTTCCGTCCCTTCAGGGTAGGTAAATCGAGTACCGGCCTATCTGCATGGCTGGGGTTAAGGCGGGGCGCGTTCACCTGTAGGTTGTATCGGGTGGCAGGTAACACTGTGCGATCTCATATGGCAGGTGACGCTCCGTTGCTCTGGAATGGGCTTCCAATAAAAGCTATAACACCACTTTTACCTGTGTCTGCGTAAGTGCGAGGCTTTTGGCGAGTTCAGCTCGTTCCGGCAGCGGCAAGTACTGCGTGCGCCGGAAGCTGGAGTTCAGCTGCTCGAGCTGGTGGTTTGAGAAGATGGTTCGTGGTTTGCGCGCCTTGCCATGGTCACGTGACGACGGGTCACGTGATGAAAGGTCACGTGACGAGCTCGACGACGATTTCTGAGACTCGACGTCAAGTCGCGACGCTGACGCGTGACATTATTCACACAACAACAACAACTACTACCATAACAATACTCTTGACTCAGATAAGCTCAAAAGAAGCCACGATTAAAGGCGCGTATACAGAGCGACGGAAATATGAACTAAGCTGAACTGACATGGTTTAGTTTTTGACGAACTGACATATGCGCTAGCAGTAGTGCATTACGTGACTACGCTCACGTACGCGTCAACCAATGACCAGTGGGCTAGCCTTGCTTGCCTGTTGGCCAGTTCGTTTAAAACTATACCATGACAGTACAGTTCAGTTACGTCGCTCTGTAGTCTGTACGCGCCCTCATACATGTATACGTAACAGTAATCTGGACTCAGATGAACTTTGCATGAGGTACGATAATTGTTACGATGTTTGGTGAATATGCACATACAGTGGCATAAATACGTTATTCGTCAGCTTCGCCGATGGTGGTTAGGCCTGCCTGAAAAACTTTTTGCTGGACTTTTGTCGTATGGGGTCGACGGAATACATTATTTTGCCTTGGTTCTTCGTCATGCCTGAAAATCGAAGGTCACCGACACATGCACATGCTTCTGCTTGTTTGTAGTAGCTGTCTTTAAAACATTTTTCCAAAACCAAATAATACAGTTTGTGAAAAGCCTACAAATTAAATAATTTTAAAATTAAAAAGTCACTCGAATAGCGTAAACCTCCGCCAACGCTATGTCAGCTGTGTTTGCCAGGCGAAAGGGACCATACTGCGCAGAGCTTTGGCCTATCTGGCAACGGTAAAGAATGCTTCAATCCTATCCGGAATCGGGACTTTTGGCGGATCACCGCCAAAATCCAACCACTTCTAAGTTGAATCAAGTCCAAGCTTCCCTGAAAATTTCAGCCAAATCCGCCTGCGACTATTGTACAATCCTGCTAACGGATAAACACCGGATAGGCCGATCAGCTAACTTTTTTTGTTTGTTGCTAGAAATGTTTCGTCTAGTGAGACTTACTGTGCGACGCATTAGACTGTTCGGGCGCTGCTGTGTTCTCTGTCTCGGCGTAGTCACGGCCGGTGCCTGCCTGCTGCAGCTGCTGATAAGCGGAGATGCTGTGATCATGAAGATGGGGCGTTGCGTAGAGCGGCATTATCTGCGAGTGTGACCTCGGCATCGGCATCGGCATCGGCATCAGTTCATCATAAATACCGACAGGTTGCTCCGCAGCGGCGCCGTTGTACGCCCAGATTCCACCAGTTCGATCTGTCGTGATGGATTTGCTGAACAACACGACAAGTCGCCATACAACAAATTGGTAGGCGATCTGGCTTGCAACTGCTAGACATTATGTACAGGGTGGGCCAAAAAATGCCCCAACTTGTTTTTGTCAGAACTTCGTGGAATTTCCACCAAATTTGATAATTTGTGACGCACATATAGCCAAGATGATTAAATTATGTGAGGTACACTCATTGCGTACCTCACTTAGGCTTAATTTATGTCAATGCACTACCGTATAAAACGCAGATGCTCGAAATTGGTACATTACAAAGTGATTATTAGTATCAGATTGCACAACTTTTCATTACCAATTCGACAGAGGGTGCTATTTATTTAATAATTTTGTGGTATTTAATATTTTCACGCTGAAAATAGCAAACAACAAAATAGGTGACTTAGCTCAAAACACATCTAATCCCTGAATGAGTGCTGTCATATTGATCAGTTGATCGTGAATGCCGCTATCAGCTGTGACATCGCGTCTATGCCATTGTGTACATTTTGGGCATAAATTCTAAAAATTTGGAAGCATTTTGTTTCACAAATATAATTCTGCTAAATAAATCACATTTTAGATTAGTGTGTGCTTAATTAAGTCTTTAGAACTTTTACGTTGACAACAATTATGCATTGCATTATACAACAATTTGGAGGCTCATTTGCATTTTACACGGTATTGCGTTGACATAACTTAGGCGAGGTGGCAAATGAGTGTACCTCGCATAATTTTATCGTCTTGGCTATCTGTATACCAAAATTATCAAATTTGGTGGAGATTTGACGAAGTTCTGACAAAAACAAGTTGGGTCATTTTTTGGCCCACCCTGTATACCAATGATGTTAAGGCCGCGAGGCCAAATTATTCGGCCGCGGTTTCGGCCTCGCAGTATCCGACCTCAGCCTCGGCCTTTGCCTCAGATTAATGGCATCTGCCTCATAGACCTCATAGGCCTCATAGAAACTGGCCTCGTGGCCTTAAAATTTACAGCGTATATGGCATTAATTATTCAAAAATATTTTTAGGCCTCGTCCTCGGCCTCGGCCTGGTGTCCAGCTGGCCTTGTTAACATTCCTGCTATATATAATAGCCGAGCTGCGGACAGACACACGAACAGAATCGGACACAAACACGCTTTCTGACAATAAGGGTCGCTTATAGCAATCGCGAGCAAACAAGCTGTGCAGCATGTTGACATGGAAAAAGACGTTCTGGATTTGTTGCAAACATTCGATTTCTAATGCGGATGGATTTTTTTGGTGCAACTTATCGTATAAATTTGCTTCATAGTTTCGACTTATTGCTCAGGGATTTGACGTACTGCTTGTTGTTGCACAAACATGCTGCACAAACAAAAAGCCCAGCTGTCGCTAAAATAACTGACCGTAGTGGTTGTCAGTGACCTTCAAGGTCATCCAAGGTCAATAATTTTCATCTCATCTGACAGGGCGTATGCCACTACCTATTAGTGACCAATAGTATCATTGACTGCATCTCTCACCATTTCCGAGGTATGCTCAGTTTTCCCTTGAAAAACACACATTTTTCATATTCCCCCCATTCAACTCTAAATTTGAAAATGTTCCCTTGCAATAGATCGCTGAAATTTTGCATGCCTAAGGATAAGGCACAGGGTTAATTATCCGTATAAAAAGTTTCCTTTACAACCTACCGTTTAGCCACAAAACATCCGTTACGGACAGACAGACAGACAGACAGGCGACAACCGTACCATAAGCTCGACCGTTACTTAAGTGCGGTCGGCTAAAAATCACAACAAATGAAAGCAACTGGAGTTTGGGCGACTGTACCTGGGTTGGTCAGCGACGTCGTCATGGTGACGGGAGACGTCAGCTGCTGCTGCTGCAGGTTCCAGCGTTGACGACACAGCTGAGTGCATTGACAGCGGGCGAGCTGCGATCTGATCATTTTGATAATGAGTTCCACCGGAAACTGTTGCTTCGGCGGCTACACTGTCGCTCGTCGATGACATATTACTACGGTTGTTTGTTTTCACTTATATTCTGTGTTCTGCCTGGTTTAAACGAATAAAGATAGGCTATACATTAGGCCTACAACGTTGAGGCGCGTACAGAGCGAACGTAATAAACTGAACTGCAGAACTATATCATTATTTTCATTTCAGTTCATTGCATTTCAGTCGCTTTAAACACATTTTGTAGTGACCCTCGTCACACTAACAGGATGTTACACATGGCATCTGCTCCTCTATACCATACGGGCTCCTCTGTAACGTAGGGGCGTAGAATGGAATGGCGTCTAAAGCATGACGCAATACGGGACACTTTGGTGTTAACGAAGGTCATTTTGACGGCAGCGAGACTTCATGAATTTGCGGCACAAAGGGCACTTAATCGTTTTAAATTAAGTTTAAGATTGGAAAATGCCGGAAAACATTCCACGTACGTCTTTAAATTTATTAAACTGCATTTTCAGTCCGCATTTTTAGTCCTGCATGTTCTGATTGTCCTGCAGTTTTTGTTTTCGCATTTTAGTCGTCCCCTGCAACAACGACGGTTTTGTTAGTGCAGAATGATGTACGCAGCCCATATTTTACGAGTGCGCACAATATGATGTCGGTTTTCAAATTACGTCTTTTTGACACCATATTCTTTCTTTTTCGTGATATATTTTACAACTGGCGTTGCGTACAATTTTATTAGATTGTTAATGGTAATCTTCAATTTACTGATGACCGTACAGTAGACAACTGACACCGAGAAAATGTGGTCCAATAAGAACTGTTGCTGCAGACAAATTTTGTGCGCGTATCCACCCGCAGTGCTCGGTTGTCTCAGCCGAGGGACCAGAGGAAAGTATCAGGCGTAACTTCAGCCAGAGTGCTGTACTTGTACTGATGCTGTCACAGTTGTGGGTGTCACTCATCACGACTATTGCTCAGTTGACGACCGACAGACGGCGCGCGTGTGGTCTACTCCACTCATGTGCGCCCCAAGCTAATACTGCCACTGTCACCATCGCGCGTTACCTTACTTATTATAACAAACAACTACATTCACGTAATTATGTTCAGGACAATATTACTTAACCACAAGTAGGTTAATTATTAAATATTAAGTTTTGAATTAAATTCAGGTCGATATCACTAAATCTCCGACCAAGAAACATGCAAACGTCTAGCTTAGGCCTACTGCTTACATACGGTATGGTAATACGCCGCAGGTTTACGGCTATTTGCAAAGTCTGGAATAATTTTCTTCTGTATAGTTTGCAGAACATTAGTATTCTCGAATTTGCTTTCGCTGCATTAACTGATAATAAATGAAAAACAGCCATCCATAATAGGTGTGATCGTATAGTATTATTGTCGATTATTTGTCATGCAGTGAAACAGTATTTCATTAGAGACACGGTACAACGAATAGGCTGTGGAGGCCTACGTATGCAATGAATGCATTTGACCTATCTGCGGGCAGTGAAAATTGCATCCGGTCACTGGAGCGAAACGACAGCATGCTGCAAAATCACAAGCTGAACGGTAGTTCAAGCCCTGTGTTAACGGCGACTTCTCTTTCCTATGGGGAAGCCAAAAATTCGACCCCCACAGAATCAAAACACCTGATCTGATTGAGATAAAATTTTGCATGGTAGATTACGTCGGCAAGGGGACCCGTCATGCAAAATTTTATGCAAATTCCTCCAAGGTGGGCTTCTCGGCAAATGGGTGAAATATACGCAAAAATTTTATTTATATATGCCTTTTTACTTCAACGCACCCACAGGTCAGACCCCCTAAGGGATTTTTACGCTTAATACGTCAAACGACGCGGTTCTGCACAAGGAAGTGCCTTTTGGGGGTTAAAAAATTAAAATTTAATATTTAACGTATTTACTCGCAAAAATAAAAAAAAATACACTAGCGCCAATGGGGAAAATTAAACAATTATTTAAACGGTCATAACTTTGGCTGTGTATAAAATAGAGTCGCAATTTTTGATTTTAGGGTATGGCTTTCGGGGGATGGCCAATCTAATGGTGTTATTCAGCAGCACATTGACACAGTCAGTGTGATGCGGACAGTATCACCTTTTGTGATTTTTGCTGTTTTCGATGTGCGAGTTATTCAAATACGCAACAACAGCAACGGAAGCAGCTGACGCAACGGATAAAACGGAAAGATAATAAATCCGAAAAACGGTAACTATTCTTTTGTTGCTTTTGTTGCGTATATATATACGTCGCGTGTGTTGCATTAGATGGAAACCCCACTTGAGAAAATTGTAAAATTTCCGTTGCATGACGAAAACCGTTTGCGTTTACGTTGGTATTTACTTTCAGGTGAGTACAGTTAAGCAATAAGGACTTATGGGGAATGGAGCAAAACTCTCAATCGAACCGATAGAATTCACAGTGCTATACATCTAAACCTGTCGCAAGAACACCCGAATATACAATGTGTCTCAAAAAACACCCCAAACATTTTCGATTGCAACTTGAAGAAGAATTATGTGATTTTAATAATTTTTTTGTAGAAATATTCCTTAGACAACTGGCCATCAAATGACCATTCAATTTCCCGAGCCACCTCTCAAAAATTATGAACATCTGATAATTTGTATTTAAGTCAGACTTAAACTTAGTTCGTCCCGCTTCGCTTGCATCAAGGCGCATTGGGCAGCAGCTTTTCGCCAGGATGATGTGTCAGACGCCAGTGTCTTCGCCTCGATCCGCGATATGTGGACTCGTCGTACATGTATGTCCTCTTGGCATGTTCTTCTCCACGTCTTTTTCGCACGACCTCTTTTGCGTGTTCCGTCGATGGTGACCACTGCAACGCCATGTTAGAGTTTCGGTGACTAGGAAGACGGAGAACAAAGTTAAAATGGAAAAAATGTCCGGAATGTTTTTTTGTTCGAGACACACTATACTGGAAAGACTTGGAAGACCGCGCTAAAGCCTACGAGCGGACGGGAACAAGACCGGTCGTTGCGGATGCGGTCGCTGTGATGCACAACACAGCGTGCCGGCAGCATCATCAGCCTCATCATCATCGTAGACATTGCAGAGGAAGTTGATCAGCAGCCGGCTGTACTCTTGCAGAGCAGAACTAGGCAGCGCGTCGCTGATGTTATTCTGCATCAGGTGAAAGGAGTCGACGGCGTCGAACACAAAGCGATGTCCCACTGATCGTGTCGATCTCCACAGATACACAGAACTCTTCTCTCTGCACAGCAACAGAGATGACAATATGATTATTACAGGCCACAGAATAGGCTACAAGTGCCATGTTAGTCTAAGGCGTGGTTTTCATCCAACGGAACGAACACAGCTGACAAAACGGACGCAACAGTCTACCGGCGTCCATTCGCGACCCATCACTGTCACTCACTGTCTTCACTAACAGACTCGAGACTCATCTGTTTGGGCAATAGCTGTGATGTTTGTGATTTGGAATGGACGCCTTTAAATCTGCCATCTAACTAACTAATCAATTCACTAGGCCTAACGACCGTTTCCGTCAGTTTGTTGTGGCTTTGGCGTCAGCTGCGTTTGTTGCGTGTTCTCTTGCGTCCTTTGCGTACGCTGCGCGTGCGTTGGATGTAACCAATGCTTAACAGTACGCTTGCTAGCCAGTTATTCTATCACAACATCTATTAGCGCTGATTTTGATGCCAATAATGACGACAAACGTATAACTTTAATTAATCAGGCCTACGACTTTAGCTCATTGGGCCACTAAATGCCAGCGACCACTGGCTTCTATCCCTATACCTGGTGGGCGCAGCTTAATTATAGGGAAAAGTTTTGTTAAGGGTGTAGATCAAAACTTTCCCCCTTTTTTACTTTGCAATCTACACACTTAACAGAACTTTCCCCTTTTATTTTTCACTGGGTATTCTACATCGTTAACAACCCCCTATTTTTACTTTCCCCTATTTTCACTGTACATGCACATCCTTAACAAAACTTTCCCCTAGAGCCTAGAGAGGGAAAGAAATGCAAACAGAGCACTTGAGTTCGAAACTGGCAGCGACACTATTGATCGCCCAAGGCACTGCTAAACAAATACAGCAATTAGTCCTTGATCGCTTTTTGATAAGTAATCACTTCTAAAATTATGTTTCTGAAGCAGTATAGTGATTAGATTTAATAGGCTTAGGCAAGCCGAACCGGGCCCAATTTTGTTACAAAAAAATTCAGTGCATACAAGCAATAATGTCAATTTAATTTAATATATCAGGGGGATTTTCTTTCGATGAGAGGCCACAAGCTGAGATAATATGCTGAAACACTGACATGTAACTTATGTAATGTTGTAGACTATGTATATAGCTAAGGCTCACAGCGTACGACGAGCGATTGCATTCAACGTTCGTATCCGATCGTTTTGCAGCCACATCTGTCTAGCACAGTCTGACGAGTAGATTACACCCCAAGTGAGCGACTCGTTGCGGCACAGTGACAAGTCTGTCGTGAACGGACGCACAATCGGCCCTGTCCGTCACAAATATTCATGCGTGTTTATTTTTGACATTTTTTCAGTAATTTATAATTATCATAAACATGTGCTATAATTTGGTACGGATTAACGTAGGCCTATAATGGTCAGAACAAATGCATTTGCCAGCCGACTTTTAAATTTCTGCCCCCAAAAGCTAACCAGTTCGCCTGTGTTTAAAAATTACAGTAATAACAAAAAGAAGACCAGCTGTCGCTAGGGTGGGGCCGACCGTACTGGTTGTCACTTGTCACTAACCTTGAAGGTCATCCAAGGTCGATGATTTTTATGTCATTTGAAAGGGCGTATGCCACTTCTTAATAGTGATCAATAGCAATATGCCCTATTTTGCACCGCTTAGTTACAGTGCATTTGTGATAAACAGATGGCAGACAAATGGACAGACGGACAGACGACAACCACGACAAAAAGCCGACTTTTAAGCTTACATCTTAGCGGTCGGCCCAAAAATTTAGAAATAAATTAATCTGGTGTTATCTTGGAAAAAATAGCGGCGGATTGATGGACGGCAAAAATACTTAAATACATCAATAGGCCTAGCATTAACCGCCAACATTATACAATACGATACGTTAAGGATTTGAACTTAAAAACTAACAAACAAGCTCTTAGTTTAATCTAGTATATAAACTAAAACAATGTAATGTTATAATAAATGACAAGAAATATTTTAGACTGTGACCAATCTAATGTATTTCTCGCGCGCATTATTTTCTTCTGTATTCATTTAACTGCTTTTTAGTTTCTTTCTTTTCACACCGCAAATAGCAGTGCCGACAGATCACCTTGCCAACAGCATCATTAACCGTGCAACTGACGTCATCACGTCACATGACCCCAAAAGGTCAAATGACCCCATTATCTTTGAGGCGCCATACCTCCATAACGGTGCTAGATAGACGCATGGTCTTGTCCATAGTGACTATGCGTCTATCTAGCACCGTTATGGAGATATGGCCGTTTTAAGTTCTTCCAGGAAGCTCTTGCAGGAACAGAGGTCGGTCGTTGGTCGGTCGGTCGGTCGGTCCTCAATAGGAACGTAGCGCGCGAGAAGTAAAAATAAAATGAGAGAAACTAACATAGAAGTACACTGGCATCAATTGTTTTCATGAACGTAGCTTGTTAAACAGAAAGAAATGAAAAAAAATTCAAATATCTCATTATGACAAAAACAATAGACGAACGATGTGGTGAATACAGATTTTCATAGACCTTGCATCATCCATATAAACTCGACGGACAACTCAAATCGCTTCAAGTATAGTCGAAGGGTGTGTAAGATTTCTACAACAAGTTGAACATGTCATGTTGACTCAAATTTGTTGCAAAGTAAAATGTGCGGCACAATCAAACCAAAAGTTACACATAGCAAACAGCCACGTTTTTAGAAAAATTCCGAATCACCGTTTCTGCTTTTAGTCAACAAATATGTCTAAACACTATAGCAAACGGCAGTATAGTGTACAGTAAAGCCCAAATTCTATTACGCCGACTTTGCGATATGTTTTTTGCGGATATGTTTTCGCGACTTTCCCCGCGGGGAAGTTTCGGTGAAAATCGGCGTAATGGAATCTGGGCTTAAAACGTCACGTCGCTGGTATTCTGTGTGTACGTATGGCAAACAACATTTTGAATTGCGCTTGACAGCGTCGATTCCACAAAGATTTAAGAATTTGAACTTCCATTTTCATGTACAACGACTTAATTTGTAGCGTACACACAGAAATTTTTTCGCACATATTTATCCACGTAAATTTCATTCATGCAAGTCTTGTTAAATGTATACCAAAAATTACTTTTAAATATCCGAAACTCCCCAGATTAGAAAGGAAATCATTGTATGACGCCTACTGAAAAGTCTATTCCAAAACGGTTGACTTCGCTATACTGCTCTACTAGCGTGCAATGTGCATGCCAAAACACAAATCCGAAGAAATAAGCTTAATCAAAAAAGGAGCAGAGCGCGAAGAAAGCTACTGGCTGCTAGTATACGAGACAATTGTCTGTGTCGTACCTTGATATTTACGAAGAAGTACTGAATACTCGTTGCCATAACGATACATATAGTGCTAAAAGAAACACATAGGCCTACAGTGTGTACACACGGTGTTTCATAAAAAGTATCCCTTTCTCATAATTCACTCAAATGATGATCAATTTACGCCAAAATTTTATCAGATGTAGCTGAAGAAATAATAATTCAAAAAGTATCGACAAAATTTAGCTGTTGGTTAAATGTTCTTTGCTATTCGTGATGTTGTTTAGTGCTGATACAATAAACATTTTCATCGGTGAACCAGATAAACTTGAACTTCACCATCGAAGCAGCGTAGTAACTGGCAGCACCAGCTGAGACAAGCCAAATCAGTTTGTACTCATGACACATTATGACGTCAGCATTACATCATGACTGACAAAGAATATTTAACTAATGGCCAAATTTTGTTGAAACATTTTAAATTAGCATTTTTTCAGCTATATGCGGTAAAAATTTTATGTAAATTTATCACCATTCGACTGAGTTACAAAAGAAAGAAAAGGGGTGTCTTTTTATGAAACACCGTGTACATGTGTCTGCTTATCAATAGCATTGGAATCAGTGACATGCTAATGACACTGCGCGCTGCAGCGAAAGAAAACATCACTATTAACTACTAGTCAAGACAAATTTCTGACTTAGGCCTATGTAGCTAACAATCTAGACACAAAATTGACTTTTTAGTAAACTATTGTCTATGCCTTCATTATTTATTGCAGCGAACACTACCTGCACCGGAATGTGACCGGATCTCGCTATATATAGCCAAACGGGGTAATTCAAAATTAGGCCTAAGCAAGATCAGTTCAACAACTTCATAACTGTAGGCTACCAAATATAAACCTTTTAATTTTTTTACTGACACTTATAGCTCAAACGTTACGAGAAAGTGGGGAAAATAACACTGACCTCAAATGTCTGGCCTGTAGGCCTACGTGTAAATGATAGCCTAAGTTATTAATTAACATGCATGATGCATCGTGATATCATACTTACCAAAGCGTTTCCAAGCACAATAATTCTTGGTTTTCTTGCTAAAATAATCTTCATCATGAATTTCGTATTTATGAAATAAGGATTCCAAACGAGTTCCTATATGAAACAAGACAGGGTGACTATAATACATCGTTTGTTTATCTGTAGTTAGCAAATAGCCTAAAAACGCGGTTGAACGTATTTTGTATTAACCTATTACGCGAAATCGCTTCCGTAGTGTGGTCTGTCGTTTGTCGGTCTGTCGTCTGTCCCATATTCGAACTTGAGATACACCTGCGGGATCAAATGATACATTTTGTTAAACCTGTGTCCCTTATCCTTCAAGGAAAAAAGAAGTTGAGGGTTAACCGCCAACTAAAATTTGCATTTGCTTATTTATTATTCACCAGGGGCAGCATCGATCAGCGATTTCGCGTATTGCCGAACTACTTCACCCACTCTTCACTTTAAAGATAGCATAAAGAGTGATAAAGCACAGTAGGCCTATACTTAGAATATGTTATGATACAGCTAAGTACGTAGCCTATAATATTAAGCTTATACGAACGGACCAGAATAGAAGCTAACTTAAATTAAACGACGCTCGCACCGGTACTTTTTCACAATTTTCTGCTGCATTTTTGCATCATAAAGCAAACGACGGTGTAGTCAGTGGCAGATTCAAGGGAGGGGGCGCCGCCCCCTGTTGACCGGATCCATCTCAAAAACAGGCGATAATTGTGCACGAAAATGCACTATTTTTGCATAAAAATTTCCCAACTCCCTACCGTTCCGCCCCCTATTCCAAATTTCTGGATCCGCCACTGGGTGCAGTCTATGCGATCCGAGCGTGGTTCAAGTACGATACCTCACTGCTGGAGTGGTATAAGCCCGTACCGCGTACTCCTTTACCCACCCCAGCAGTGCGGCACCTAGAACAGAAATGCCGGACGTTGAGACACGATGCTATATGTTTTCTTACCGCTCGCAGTCGAAGTCGGTCGACTATAACTAGCTGATGCGCATGTGTGCGAACATAAGTGCGCGGAGTGCCGATTATAATGTCGACAAATTCGTGAAAGAGTTCCCGTACGCGCGAGTCTCCGATAAACATGATGCGAGTCTCGCGCTGAGTGGCGTCAGCAGCTGTCCACAGGCACCGCTCGATGTCGCTATACGACAGCATTATTTTACCAACCTCGTGTGTATTTAAAGCATGTTTATTTACAATTACGGCAAACAACAAAATTCTGTATAGTAGAAATGCAAATAAAAAGCCCAGCTGTAACTAGGGTGGGTCGACCTTTTCGTCTATATCCGAAGGCCAGCGTCCGACTCCCGGTCGCGGAAAGAAAGCGATTTCCCAGAGAGAGTATAGTCGCATACACGCTACGGTGACGTTGCTATATCGAACGCTTCAATCAACGCTTCTTCGCAGTAAGTGATAGCTGCAAGCAGCACATTTGCATTCAAAATTGCGGCCAAACCGCTGCAGATAGACATGATTACTAATGACAGCCTATGGGAACTCGTCATCGTCCTGTCTGACTGTATCGTCGCCGACCCCTACCAGGTACGGTTTAGACACAATACATTCGTTACAGTCGACGATAAACAGACAAACGACACATCGTATGCAAGGCTCGACCTAACGGCCGACCAAAAATGACGAACAAAAATGTTAGAAAAATGTCATGCCAACTCTTACTCACTCGTCTGTTAATTACCTAAACATTCAAGCACATTAACTCAGACATGTGCACTGTTATATGCGACAAATATCGACAATATATGAAACATAATTAACATTCTGATGACAAGTTACAAAAACTACGCAATAAAAATTAATCTAAAATCTACATCTAACAGCGTTAACTATATCTCGTGTCTATGACAAACAACCAGCGTTTAACATTCTTTAAGCCATCAGCTATCGCTGCAGTCAGATCAGCAGAGCATGTAGCAAAAATGCAGAGCATAACTGTAGCGACATTACAAAACAATATGCAAGAATGAGCAAAATAATAGGCTTACATCACACTAAGTGCCTCAGCATGTTTGAGGATTTATTATGTCATTTTGTATAGCAGCTGCACTATAACTTTTTTTATTTCTACACACACTTCTGATCTGTCGTTAAACTGCTGCATCCCTATCTGTCGCCACTCCCCTGATTAATGGACGCGGTTCTATACACATAGGTGAGAAAACAAACTTACGCTAAGAATTAATGTGTGCGTGTTGATAAAGACCTGGTGTTGTATAATTTGGTTCTGCAGTTGCAGTTATTTCGTAGCGTTGTTCCAAGCAACATAGCACGACAACTATCACTGCATAGCGGCGCTAAGTACATAAAGACATAAGACACAAAGTTTAACAGTGTAATGAGTTATTATTAGGTCTAGTGTGGTACGTTATTAGAAACACCAAATGTACAGTTAGCACTATCTCGGTCCTATATAGCTTCAGACAGTTACAACGTTTCAATTTATGAATAGTCTAATCAATAACCTGGTCTCTTTATCAACCAAGTAAATCAAAATACATTCAGTGCACAAGTCATACAGCGCCACGTGTTGCGAGCGAGCAGAGACGCAAGTTAGTGACTTAGGGGCCTCTCGAACTTATCATTATACTCGTAATTCATTGCTGTAAACGGCCAAGCTACTTCTGAATTTCACAAGGTAGTGTAGCAACAGTATTACGTTGAGGTGGGCTAGACTACAGTTATTTACGTCAAGCTTATTATGATGCTGCGTGCCAAAAAATGACGAAAATCGGCCACTGTTTCGCAAAGTTATTCAAAAATAATAGCAGCACGTTTATGAGACACCTTGTAATTTATACAAGAACTACCGTGCTACTGTGTCACTCTTTACTTCACATTTTTTACATTTTGGTTTTTGCACACAATTGCGTGAAAACAATAAGTAACAAAAATGTTCACAGTTGCGGCATCGCGGCGATTTCACTGCGACAGCACCGTTTTCTGCTTATATTTTAACTCGTACTTAAAAAAAATAATTGTTCTGCGTCTTTCTGCTTCAAAAACTTACAGTTGAAACGTATTGATGCAGATTCATGTTTTGATGCAACAAATATTGAACCAAACAGCACCGTTAAAATCAGCAGAAACAATTTGAATCGAAGTAACAACGTCCGCTTGTGTTGGTTTTCTGCAACCATAGAAAAAAACATTCATTGCTATTTAGGCTTACTTTATGTTTATGTGTTCAAAGTTACAGCTACATTAATATATAAACGTTTTCATTTCAAAATTTATTCTTATTATCAGTTACTATAGCAACACGTTTCTTACAGTCCGTGTCATCGTGCGGTCCTCCATCATTCGAGGCGGCCTCGCTATGTCTTTGTACGTTATGTTTCTATGTCGTCCGTCGGTCCGTCCGTCCGTCTGTGCGAGTGCCCGTGGTCATTGTTTGTTTTCGCGATATTTACGGTATGTTTTGGTAAATTTTAAGTCAACTGTACAAAGTATGCATATTCATGACACAACTGGCCATCAAATGGCCGTTTAGTTTCCCACCTCATCCAACATCTGCTTCTGCACTATCTGGAAAAAAACAGAACAGACAAAATATGCATTAAAATCAACAAAAAACTTTCTAAAATTTTATCTTTCTGAATATGTGGCCACTAACAGCTAATCAATTACAAGGTTTGACTGTTGTGGAGCAGCACATCTATTAAATAGGCATAGCATTTAGGAATATTGATGAATTCAAGAAGCAATTGGTGAAGTCTGGATTGGTCTGGAGCAGAACGTTATCGACACTGAAGTCAACGAATGGAGAAAATGTCTCCGAGCCGAGCCCAAGTTTGTGGGCCAACATTTTAGACATTTTTGTAGACAATCTAAAAATGGACAGTTAGATAAACTTTCAGGTAAAACGATAAAAATATGGACAAAATGTGTGTTTTGTGTGTTTTTTGATTAAGCAATAATGCCAGTGGTTAAAAATGCATTATTTTGTTCGTTTTCTTTCCCCAGGTAGTGCAGAAACAGACAATGGGTAAAGTGGGAAATTAAACAGTCATTTGAGGCCAGTTGTATCAGAAATATTCGTACCAAAACGTATTAAAATTGGACCACTTTTCTTCAAGTTATGATGAACAAAAATTTTTGGTGTGTTTTTATGCCCCACAGTGTAGAATCAAACCTGGTTCTTGAACGGCGTTCGTCGTTGCAACACTTTTATACACTATCGGAATTCTGCACCGATCCATCACTCACGCAAAACGCTGCACGGATGCAGAGACAATGCCATGTTCTGTTGCTTGTCCCTGTACGCTGCAGGAGCGTTTCTGTAAGAGACTGCTTTTCAGCGTTCATGCCCGCAGGCGTGAATTTCATTACTTTGACAATATTGTCAAGGAAAGACTGCTGCACGTGTACTGCATCCTGATGCGTTCAATTGTGTTGCCTTTAGTGTGAGAAGCGACGACTTTTAAGGTTCAGTTTAGTTTAGCAACAGTATTTTATACACGCAAGTCTTATAACGAATATCGACAGAAATGTAATGAGGTACGAAAAGCGGCCAGAGCAGACAAAGCGAAATGGCTGGAGAGACAGTGCGAGGACATAGAGAAATACTATGGAGAATATAAGACCAGGGAAGTGTACAAG
>Ga0209671_1001365_pt1 | contig 20209 bp, 12 predicted proteins | sample WorMetHERISLAND2_2_FD_187401 | JGI IMG/M metagenome (GOLD analysis project Ga0209671, IMG submission 187401) | Marine gutless worms symbiont microbial communities from Max Planck institute for Marine Microbiology, Germany - Olavius geniculatus... | ecosystem: Host-associated > Annelida >...
TTTGTTGTGATGTACAACAAAGCATCTATCTATCTGTCTTCAACTGTTACTAGCTGACGGGTTTTATTTCAACAGCGTGCATGTATGATATTTTCCGCTCGGGTTTTTAAATGTTTGTTTTTATGCACGTCAGACTGACCGACACTGTTCTTACATTAATTTAGTCGTATTTGTCTGCTTCTTTTTGTGGAAAATTGTGGCCACTTTGAACCTGTTTCTGTTGTCAGGAAACACGTTTTCCTGTGTATCTTCTATTGTCAACAACTGATCCTGTCTAGAATAGAATTGGAGAATTGAGTGAATTGGCTTGCCTAAATCCAGTAAAGCTCATCGAATTTCTTCCATATTTTGGCTAGACAGTAGGAATGATTTTAGGCTGGAATACACGCAATTTCATCTTTGGCGGGATGGAATTAATTTCAGGAAGTCACGGGCGGCTATCCCCTTTGAGCGCTCTGGAGCAAGTTTTTCTATCGCTCCCTCCTTATACCTTTTCCACTTTCCCTCATCTCTTTTTCCTTTTCTAAATCCAGCAAGGAGCCTGATCTTCTGCAGCCGCCAACGATTTTGAGGCATTCCGTGCTGAAGAAAACCGCATTTGGAAGGAAGTTGATATAATTTGGTGTCACCGAAATTAAGTAGCAGCAGTTAGAACAAATGTTAGTACATCCTGTGGGTGATTGAATGTAATGCAGCATAATGGGCATTTCATGTTCGTTGCTTGTTTGTGTCATACACGTGTGCACGATAAACACAAGTGTCTTGTATTCTTTTAGTCATCCAGCACAGCTTTAACAGTCAGTTTGGCGTCCACGTTGTGCGTTGTGAGCAGTTTTTATTAGTCTGGTTTATTATTATTATTTATTATTATTATTATTTTTTTATTATTATTATTTTATTATGAGTCCTAGTAGTAGCGTGGATGTAATTGTATCTGCAATACTGGGTAATTTTCTAAGTTACTTATGACTGTTTTTTTCTAAGTGCTGTTCTGCAATATTTTGACAACACATTAACAGTTTGATTCTTTTTATGCATCTGAACTTCGTTTTTTTATATTTTGCGTACTTTTTATCATCTACATTAATGAAGTCCATAGTGTGCGAGAGCCGCGCCGACGTCATTCGCGAACGAGTCCTTTATGTGATTTTAGTAATTGCGCTCATTACTGTGTTACGTATTTCTATTTGTTTTATGTGAATTGTATTCGCTGATGGCATTGCCTTGACATACAAGAATAATAATTGTCGCTTCTGTTTGCTTTCGTCGAGTTCGTCGAAATGAATGTAGGCCCATGTTGGCGTTCGTTGTCCGCAAAAGGCGCGCCATTTCGTCGTCGCTTTTTGATACGAAAATAGGCTAACGTCAACGAATTATTGTTTTCCGTGATTGCATATAGGCCTACAATTTTTTGTTGATTACACGATCATAATATTATACGATTTGTAGAATACCAACGCGGAAGAATGTTTTGTTTTTTGTTGTTTACGTGATGATAGGCCTAAATGAATTATGAACTCGACTCGAACGTGTCTTCGTTTAATTCTCAGCGTCATAGATATAATAGACCTAGTAATGATAACAATTTGCATATATTATAGGCTGCTAATTGTTTGTACAGTATAATGTAGGCTGAAGGAGTTGTGTATCTGTGTGACGATCGCGTAAACATCTATGACTATGATCGACATACTTCTTATTGTCGTCTGTGCCGTCTCTGTATGATGATGAATGTAATGTACTTGTGTGTCACGTTCGTAACTGAAAACAGTTTGTCGCAGTCCATGCGTTATACCGTTTAACTAAATAAACAGTTGATTAACACCAGTTGGTTGTTGTGTTAGTCTGCAAAAGCGCGATATAAAATTATAAATAGTTTAATTTCGTTAAACTGCTACGTAGTCAGCTAATATTTGTATATAGAATTATACAAAAAAAAATCTGATTAAATAAATAAACTAGAAGGCGCTCGTTAGAGTGCATATCTCCGCCAATTCGTGTACACAGACGGACGGACACACAGACGGACAGATCGACCAATCTCATGATCTCTTTCAACTCACTTCGTTCCATTGGCGGAGATAAAAATGACAATGACCATGCTGAATACAGATGCATTTCGATGCTGTGTAGCTGTTAGTCGTGCGACCGGAAAGCAACGTTCGTATAGAATAAAGTTCACTATTGGAGACAGACAACAGCGTCGTGAGTTTTAAAAAATAGGGGGAAAGCACGAAGTTAGAATTTCCCGACTGCAAAAGGATCGCAAAGTTCGCCCGAAATCCCTCTAAATCCAAGGTCATTGATTTCGGCATCAATTGAAAGCGCGTATTAACAACAGTAGATTTTTTCGTGTTTTGCACCGGTTTGAAAGATATTGCGAATTTTAGAGCGAAAACACTCCTCTTTCGGCCAAAATTTGGGGATCTTTCCTTAGATATTAGGATGCCGATGTTTGTGACGAAGAAGCGAAGAGGTTTCCTAAGTTAACGTAACCTAAAGTGTAATACTGTGTAGACATATAATAGTCATGGCCACGATAGAGCTTACATCAAATTACAGATGGACAAACTGACAGACAGCGTGAAGTATAGGCTTATATGCAGCGCAATATACCGCGCTTTGCATTATACATGTGCGTAGCGCAGAAAAAAAATGCAACGAGCAAAGTGAAGACTAATCAGCTACAATAAAACAAACAACAAAACAAGAAGCCCAGCTATCGCTATGAAAAGCCGACCGTACCGCCTACGTCCGAATTCCAGTCACGGGGAGAAAGCGCTTTGTCAGAGGTGACACAGTTTCTTGCACGCTATGTTAACTGAATGCTGTCTCGAAAACTACAATGGACGCTAATATAACAGACATCGCACGTGGTCATTTCGCCAACCGATATAAATAGCTACAGAGTAAACGAACAAAAAAAATACCGGACGCAGATATTGCAAATATTTTTCACAACAAAAACGCCTTGCTCGGGAAGACACGCTACAGCCTAGCCTATACAGCCTATTCCTGTTGCAGAACTGACCTTCAAGGTCATTCAAGCTGAATGATTTTCATGTCGTTTGAAAGACAATGGGCGACTTCACTTAATGACTTAGACTTTCTCTGAGCCTTTTCGCTGAGCCAAAGCTAAACCTAAACGCTAAAGTCTGTATTTAGATCAAAGTTCAACTAAACGATTAAAAATGGCGGAAAACCGGTAAATCTAACAGGAAATAAATCAACCAGTTACGCTTGGAGTTTCTTATTTAATTGTGCCGCGCACGCAAATGACGTAATTACGTAACGTCTTACGTCACTGTCAAGCCATTACGGCGTTTATTTTTTGGTACCAGACTACTAAACTATCCGTGTTAGTCGCCATGTTTTCGCTCAGCGAAATCACTTCACTTTTTGACTTAAGTAGGTACTTAGACCGAAGTCTAGGCTCAGCGAAAGTCTCAGCGAAAGTCTAAGTCAAAAAGTGAAGTAGCCCAATACGCGACTTCCTACTAGTGATCAATAACAACCTAGGCCATATCTCGCACCGTTTAGCCACAATAGCGCGTAACGACTTTCAAGGTCATCCAAGGTCAGTGATTTTTATTTAATCTGACACGGTGTATGCCACGGATAGATGGCTGAAATTTTGCATGCCCGAGTCTAAGACCCATGGCTAATTATTCGTGTAAAATTTTTCTCTTACGCCCTACCCGTTAGCCACAGTATATTTGTTACAGACGGACAGACAGAGAGACGGACGGACAACTCATGACAACAGCTCGACCTTTACTAAAGTACGCTCGGCTAAAAACAATTGCTGAGATAATTTACGTAATGCTGTAATTGCTTTACACCAAACTTGCTGAAACGTTTGTCAGAAACTAATATCATGAAAAAGTAATGTTGGACGCCGACCGAGGGCAAGCAAATTTAGCAAAGATCTCACAGATTAGCACGCGTTCGTTGTTGGGTAATGGCTGACCTCTCGCGGGTCATTGCGTGAAACATTACATTTATGTAGTTCTTTCCTCAGTGCGGTCATGGTTGTATGTGGCATGTGCATCAAGCAGATTAGCCTACATAGGCCTACTGTAGTTGGTGTATACAGAACCAGCCACAAATCGATTTATCAACTGTTCTGATCGCCTGCGGCTTCAGACGACGTATTGATGAGGATGACAGATGCTTCCCTGCTACCGCTAATGTTGATCGTCTTGGCAACAACTAACTATACCTACCTCAACTTACAACCATAAAGACATTCCCTCATCTGCAACCAAATACAGCAAAATAATCTACTTTGCTGTATTGCAGCTTTATGGCAGTATTTGTAAAACAGCTGTATATAGACCGTACATGTTTCTACAAGTTACGGTTCTACACAAGTTTGCTCACATTTACAGTAAACTTTTAGTGCAGAGGTTTACAGAGTAGGCCAAAAAACGGCACCATTTTTGTACACCTCAAATATTAACCTGTTTTTAATTTTTTTCACTCTCAGAATCAGGAGACAATTTGCAATAAAACTGTTACTATAGATCCCACCACACCCAAAGTGTGTCACTACACTACCTTGTGAAATGTCAGTATCTTAAGAATAACAATTAAAAACAAGACGACTTTTGTAACAACACATTTTAAGAAATTAACAACAGAAACAACGTGTTTGTTGCCTTAGTTATTGTCTAAAAAATCACATCTCACATTTTTCACATCAAATTTTCAATGTGTCCGCCTTGCTGCTGGACGACGCATCGAAACCGGCGACACCACTAACCAATAATGAGATTAAGCAAACACTGCGGCACTTTGCCCCACTCAACGACAATGGCTTTTTTAGCTGATTGACTGTCGTGAATTGTCAACATTGATAGGCCATCTGTTGAAGGGCATCCCGAACAGCATAATCAACTGGATTCAAGTCTGGGTTGTTTGGGGGGCCACATGCCAGGCTCGATCAACGTTGATCACGCAACTGGTCAGTGGCGTCGCCGGCTTGAGTGCGTCATCTGACATTTCACGAGGTAGCGTAGTGACACACTTTGGACGTGGTGGAATCTATAGTAACAGTTTTGTTGCAATGTGTCTTCTGATTCCTACAGTGAAAGAATTTTGAAAATCGGTTAATATTTGGTGAAGTTATGAGGCGTACAATAAATGGTGCCATTTTTGGCCCACCCTGTATATAAACAGCAATAGGCTATTACGCAAAAAACTTTCTCATATTTTAGGCCTATTCTATTGCACACATGCGAGCGTTTTAACTGCACAGGACTACACTACACGGTATTCACGATGTTCTTGCTTCGCCGACATGCGCCTGCAATCTCTAAACAAACAATGCCGCTATTTTGTCCGCTGTTGAAATCGAATCGAATCACAAAACATTGTTATCGTTCGGCAGCATTTTTTTGAGTGAAAATGCAAGACCTCTTAATTAGTTCGGTTAGTTTTAGATCTACCTAGTTGTGAGCGATAATACTAGTAGCAACAGATTAGCCTACCTACAATATAGGTTTAAACAAAACTATCAAGCAAAGTCAACACTATGTAGCTACAATAAAACAAACTATTGCTCTAATAAGTTACGTTAATAATAACAATATCGAAGCTTTGTAGAACAGTAGAAGCGTAATAGGCCTAAGAGATAAACAGATACGCTTGCAAAAATGGAACCAAGCGATTCTAAAGCCGCGTAGGGGCCTACAGAGCGACGTAGGCCGAACTGAACTGAACTGAACTGACACGCCTTATTTTTTGACGGACAGACTAACGGGCAAGCAAGGGGAGCTCATTGGTCCTTGGTTGACGCATATGTGAGCGTAGTCAGGCAGGCCATCGACGCCGTTAGAAAGTGCCCCTACTGTGAGGTATTACTGTTTGCCCGTTGGTCAGTTCGTCAAAAACTAAACCATGTCAGTTTAGTTCAGTTACGTCGTTCTGTACGCGCCTTAAGGGTGGCTTATAGCTTCGTTTCGCCAGTCGAAAACAATGACAGAAGCTGTTGTGTGGATGCGGTTTGAGTATAGATTAAGACTTTGTTGCATTTTATGGTCCATTTCAAAGTGTCAGTCAACGATCTATCAACGATCTTTCCAAGAAACACTAGCAGTAACATTATCTTGCATTTAGGTGCGTGAAACACGTTACCCGCAATGGCCCTACACTGCAGGACCTTCAACTGTTATGTCTGTTTCTTGACTGAAAGTAATTAATAATTATCGTACGATAATGGAAAAGTTTGTGTAGTGCATTTGATTTCTGTAATGTTGAGACTGCAGCAGTGGCGTAGCCAGGATCTAGTTGCAGTGGAGGCACTTGAGGGGTGGGGTATGGAGACGGGTGTCCCCTCCCCACGGGGAAGGGGTTTGAGACAATTTTAGGATTTTTGGTGTGAGAATGACGTGTTTTGGTGCATTTTTGGCACTATTTTGAGTAACTGAGTATAGGCTCCTAGGGGGCACGTGCCGCCAGTGCCCCGGGCTGCCCCCCTATGGCTACGCCAGTGGACTGCAGGCAAATTTTTGAACCGAATTAGACTATTACGTTAAAGTGAAAACGAATAAATGAGTAAAACGTTTTTATTTCATGCTGCAGCAAAAAGCACACACAATACTAAGCTTAATGTAAAAAAACGTAGACGTAATTAAGTAGGCCAAGATTGATTAAACATTATGATGCAAATTAAAATAGATATTGCATAACGAGCTGTTCGTGTTTTCTGGCCAGTTCATACAGACGAGCACGAATACCGAGTTTTTTTGCATATTTACGTACGGTGTAAGTCAATCGTGTAATGCGCTACGTGCTGCGTGCAGCATGCGCTTAAGACATCATCCGATAGAAAAGCTGCTCAAGAAAAAGTCGCAAGCACTATGTCTGGCGTGTTACCAGCAGCTGCAATGGGCAGATCACACGAGTCGATTAAACCATCAGTAAGACATCGCTTCTGTCTTTGCTATCAAACGCCGTATGCCCTAGAGCCAACAGGCTGCAGTGTACTGCCACCGTCCATAGTAATCAAGTGGATAATAATAGCCAGCCTCTGCCAAAAGTTGCCACCGTCACGGGGCCTACACATCGGTCATATTTTCTTCATCTATAATGAATTACTTTGTTGTCCGCCAACTGACGAATATGGCATGCTGCTTGGTATAGGAGCGCATTAAGAATCGTGGCTTCACAGAATAATAGTAGGCCAATGGATGCATCATGCACGATGAATGTCTTAGTTGCGAACTTAGCTTAAGACTTGAATTTTTAACTAGACGAATCAGAACAGAATGAAAACAAATGACAATCGTAACGGTAAACGAGTCTTTAATTGGAGTTTTTTTTATGTATTTATTACGTGCAAAATGCACATTAACATTCTTTTACCGACAAGTCTAAATAAGACACTTAAATACGACGAAGAGCCTACTCAAGATATGTTTGAGTTTGACATATCTCAGGGCGCGCAATGCTGAAATTATTGTGGCCATATTCAAAATTTCGACAGTGATACATACACAGAGTGCTTGAAAACGTAACCACGTAACGTCAACGCCGAAGGTACCGATAATATTGTTTGCATATAGGCCTATGTATGACTAGCACTATAAATTTTCTGTTGCCGTATTGCTAAGTCTTCGTTGATCAGATCTGCTCATTCTGTTTGTGACTAAACAAAACGACATATACGATGAACGACTGCGACTGTCGACCAGGCAAGAGTTATGATTACAAACTATTCATAGATTCATTGATCTATGTTGTTATTGCAACTGAGAAGTAAATTATCAGCGGTGAATATGTCGTTTACAGTCTGAGTCCTTCATCTTGTGTCTCTTGGGGAACAGTGCGCGGTTGACTTTGCTGCAGGCGAGGAGCTCAGGCATGTCTTCTACTGTGACTCAGTCTCGGGAAGGTTGCCACCGCCTCCCCACATTGTGTGTGAGGTGGGATTACTAATATATTCCGATTCCAGAATTTGAAAAAAAATTAAGAAATTTCACATTATTGTTGTGAATGGAGTGTTGTATAATACAGCTATAATATAGTAAACTGCAGGCAAGTTGTGACCTGTCACTGCATCAAATCCAATAGTGATGACACACTGGCCAGTTTCTAGCGCCAAAAAACGGACGCCGTAAACTGACGCCAGAAACTAGCCAATGTGTCGTCAACTTAAGGCAGAGTTTGCACCAATAACCAGCCACAATCTTCATGGGGGACTGCCCTGCGGACTTCCTACAAGAGCTTTGCCCCTAGATATCACTGGGGCTTTTCGCACAAAGCCTATGCCCTCTCAAAATCCCCACTTTTTGATACCGAATTGCGTCCCTGGAATCAGTGGGTTGGCGCCGTGGCACCAGATGCCTCGGTGTACTCGTACACACAAATCTATCTTCGACCGCCCTCTTTTAAATCGTTCTTTTCTTTGATCAATTCGTATAGTTGCATTTGTTCGCTGGCCGCTAGATAAACTTGCTCTCCAGGGAGCCATAGACTATATAGACCCCCTACAACTACAGGCCGATTCACGTCACTGATTTGTGGCGTCCCGCGATGCTTTGCGGCCGAAACTCCACTTTCGTCGTTTTGTTGTAGATTTGTCGTACAGCATGCTCTACAACAAGCTGCACAATAAGGCCTAGTCTACAACTAATCGAAGTAGTGGAGAGAGAGCTTATATGCGCACAATTCATCACGCAGTCAATTACGTGGCGACAATGCCGCAGCTGTAGCGTATAGAAGGCAACGTAGTGGCTGGGGTTACGACAGACATCTTTACGACTTCAGGTTTCACTGTAGTCGTTACTTGACCTTTGACCTTTCGCTTCGTGTGCGCATTGACGACGTCGAAATCGTCTTAATTACGGTGCCGATTTTGTGCTAAAAACTGTGTATTTATACTGCTGGCTGAAGTGATGTTAGGTAGCAGTGATTTAACCACTTTTGGTGCATAATCGACACCGTTGTAGTGTATTTTAACTTCATTGTGAAGCCGCGTTACGGTTCTTTCCTGTTGGTCTGTTTGTGTATACCGTACGAGGTCCTTAATCCAAAACAGAAAGGCATATTTAGGCCTATAGAAAAATCGAAATTTGCGTAAATTTTTCATAGCGGGCTGCCGTAGCTTTTAATTTCAGTTCAAAAGTCAAAGATCCAGGTTAGAGTTAAGGCTCCACAGTGCAGTGTCTAGCTCGGTAGACGGCTGCCTGTCATATCAGCACGTTATCTTTTTAAGAGTATCGTAAAAGATGATATACACAAGATCTACGCCCTCGCTGTGACGTACATATAGCGTACGGACTTGTGTAAGGGAGCTCGTGCACGTGAGATTTAAAAACTGAGAACAAATGAATCCCTTTAAGACTACCGATAAGCACAAAGCGATAATAGCAGAAAAATTTTACTTTATTTACGGCGTCATGGGTAAAAAAGTATAATCGAAACAGAAATTTGCAATTTTTCGGCAGACACCAAAATTTTTTGGACAGAATTCCGAGATATAGCTGCAAACTTTTGACAAAAGATAGTATGGGTGCTCGGAATTTCAGTTTTGCCGTTAAGTTTTTCCAAAATGGAAATTTGCCAGTTTTAAATTTGGCATTTCTGGACGAAAATTTTCCGTCAAGAAGATTTTTCGACAATTTTTCCGACAGCCTAAAATTTAGGGGGCGGAAATTGTCTCTGCTTCTCCTCCGGTCACGACTCCACTGACTGTCGCAAGGGTTCGCGTGTACAAAATAAAGCAAAATACGACGAAGTTTTGCGCTGTTGTTGTACAGCATTATTTTATTCTGTTTGTTTTCGTTTTCTCGTACATGTGCGAACTGCATCAGCGCAGATCGAGCGCGCAAAGACCTCAAACTCAGACTTGGCAGCGACGGCGTCTTGGGGCAGAGATAGAAGAAGGCGGAGGGAGTAGAAAGAAGCGAGCAGTGACAGCACCTGACTGCTCCGCCCTGCGGGGCGCCCAGCACCCGGCGTCACTGTCTCGGTACACGGGTTTCACACTTCCCTCCCGTGTGTGTCGTACCGCTGCTACTTGGCAGTGCTTTTTTTTCTGTTGTATTGTCTGCCCTTAAAGGCAGGTTTTCGTTCTCATCGACATCGACTCCATCTTGTTCGCTGCTGTGCCAGTTCCTCGAGTTGTGAATAATCCATGTCTTCGTCACTTGTCTCCAGTAGCCAGCTCAGTAACATTTCTTTTGGTCTCCCAGTGCTTAAATGGTGGAAAAAGAAGTGAAAGAACTTTAACAAGCGAGCGAGGCGTCGTAGGCGCCGAGATCGAGATCGAGACGCTTAAGGCATTGAGTCGGGAGAAGTCTAGGGTTAGGGTCAGGTGTGCCCTTTCCGAGGCGATTAAAAAATCTGGGGGAGCGTCGTATTGAATTTGGTGTGTTTCAGACCAAAAATTTGGCTTTTGGCGACAAATTTTCTACGAAAATGATGGCAGAAAAAGGTTTAAATCAGGGTTTTGTAAAGTGTTCCTGGCACAATGACACGTAAGCTTACATCAGAGTTCTTCCTCCAGGTCTCCCAGAAGTGGGCCAATGTTGTTCGCGTTGGAAAACGTGGAGAGACGTTTTATAGGCGGCGTGTCTACGTCACTCACTGTCGATAACCGACATCTTCAGGCTTGCTGTGCCCGTGGATATAAAATTTTATTTTCCATCTATATCCATGTCCATATCCACAGATTTTTTTTTATGAATATCTATGGATATAATTTGTATCCACAGACGCTTATCCTGCGTACGTGTAGCGACTAAATTTTTACAGAGTACAGCAGGAGCAACGGCGTACATTTCCCCAAAACATGACGCAGACATTTCCTTCTAAAAATTATCTTTTAAAAATAAATCAAAGTAAAAAGTAAATACACAACTGCATTGAAATATGAGCTTAGTTGATGACAATGTTGAACATTTCCCACCAACTTTCGTGAAAATCTGCGTAGTTTCATTGCGCGTGTTTTTTTCCAAGACGCCGGTTTCATTCATGTTGGCCAGTCGAAGAAAACGCATGTTACGGCACACGATCGGCGGTGGCAGCCGGCGGGCGAGCTGACCGTACGTCCGTCGGCGACTCAGTCAACTGACAGTCACAGTTGGAGCCGCGTCAGTCGGTCGATCGGCGAGTAGTTGAAGCGAGTGGAGTGTTCGCACAGTGTGCCGCGCCGCACACGTCGTAGACTTGTCGTTAGGCAGGAGAGCATCGAACGTCGAGTGGCCACAGCGACAAGACGCGTGGCCACACTGCAGTCGACTCAGCAAGTCTTCCGTCATCGTACTCGTTTCGAATCATTTCTCACCTTATCACCGCCGCGGCGGGCGCAGCGATGATATATATCGTAATTTATTAATATTATTTACGCCGTCTTGACAACGAGCGAACGAACGTGCAAACGACTTTGGTATAGCTGTATAGCGGCTGTTGCGTTCCGTGCCTGGCGTATCCGATCGCCGCCGCATTTGTGCAATAGTCGTTTGGATTATTGCGGTAGGTACGTAGAAGGATTCGGCGATACGAATCACACGTGCGGCACCGATATGTACTTAGTCTGGTCTTTCCGATGGAAAGACGCGAGTGATCGGTTTTTGCTTTCCGGCCGGTGACATAAACGCACAGAACACATTGGAGGTGAACTGATCGATTCAGGTCACGCACGCTTCATCCAGTGAAGTCTGACGTCGAGCAAAAGTTAGAACATTTATCAGTGCAGATCTGACGATGGCTGGTGGTCGACGTTTAGCGCCAGCGCTGCTCAGACTGCTCTCACTCTACGCTCTTCTGTCCTGCGCCCATCTCAGGCGATACAGATCAGGTCTGCTCGCTTTTAATTTTTCGTCAACTCCTGTAGATATTGGTTAAATATTGCTGTTTGTGACTGTGTTGTGATTTCTTTGAATGTGTGAAGAAAAATGTAATTTAAGGTCTACATATTGTGCAACTCATTGGCGACGTGGCAGGAAGGTATGGGCCATTGTTTCCCCTCTGAACTTGGAGCTGTCGTAAAATTTTCGAAAAATCTGCTTGTTGGAAAATTTGGGGCTGAAAACCCCTTATTTTGTGGAAACTTGGGCGCAAAGGTAAAATGTTGAGCATCCATAATCATTTCTGTCGGAAATTTGCAGTGTCTGCATGTCGGAAAGTCGCAACCTTCGCATGCCCGCCTATACTTTTTTCACCACGACGCGGGTGTGGGTAAAATGCGTCTGGTGCGTCAAATGCGTCCAAGTGCGTCGAGTGCAATTAAGGTCAGGATAAACGTTAAACACAGGATCAGAAATAGGGTTACGTTCAAGATCAGTGTCAGGACTAAGGTTTGGGCTAGTGAGGGTTAGGGTTAGTAACGCTATTATGCGTAAAAACAACAAACGCACCGGAGCCACGTCTGTTATGTTTAAGACAGGTATTGTTCGGTTTGGAATAAGGAAAAATGATGTCAATAGGGTTAGAGGTAGGGATAGGGTATGGACTAATGTTAAGAGTTTGATTTGATAAGAGTTACATACGTTACTAGACGCAGACGCGCCTAGACGCACCAGACGCATTTTACCCCCACCCCCACGACGCCGCTGGTGCAACGTGCAGTGTTGCGAATGCCATCGATTAACGTGATAGAGCGAAATACCATTTTAACATGTACTCGAGCTTATCCGATATGACTCTCGTGAATTATTTTATACATCAGAGAGATAACAGAGAAGACATGGTGTATTATGCAATGTGGTGCATATGGGAACCTTGCGGGGCTGAATTAACCTGATGTAAATGTCGCGCGCGCGTGTAATCAATATGCTAGTAACCCAGTGAAACCGCTTAGTGGTCATCGAGTGTGGACTTGTTAATGAGCTGATCGACTCTTCAGTGCATTGAAATCAAGTAGGCCTATGCGTATAAATAGTGGGGCTATAGCGTCCACGCTTGATTTAGTAGATAACTAAGACTGCAGTATGGTATAGGTCTGATTGAACTTTTGCGACGAGTACGCACAAGTGCAACAGGACCGCACACGAAATTGCCTGATACAGGCTTCTGTGATGTAGGTTGAAGTTAAACTTAACTGGATCTGATACTGAATTTCATTTTGTGTGCTCTTTGCTGTGTAAGCTATTGGTGTTGTTCTTTTTGGCTTCTATGTTTTATTCTGCGGCCGTTCTAAGAAGTTTCGTTAATTAAAGCAGTACGCGTCTTTTCGACCATTCGTTTGTCTGCCCGGCCGTTTGTCTCTTATCGCCTCTAAAGTCACAAAAATATGTAAAAGAATTAAAATTGCCAAAATTAGTGCGGTCACGGTTGAACTAATTGTTGGGCCGATTTTTAGATCAGAAGGTCAAAGGTCAAGGTCACCGGATGCTAAAAACCACAAGAATTGACGCATATCGTATTGAGTTTACGTTAGTGCTTACTGTGACTAGTGGGTCGACTGAGGTGCGTCGGGTGCTGGCGAGCAATTAACCACCTCTAGTCCTAGCTTACTCTCGTCGCCTGAGACTTTCGACGCTAGGTCTTTGCTTGTTTGTGTTGAATTATGACTTGACGCTACCGACCCAGTTATCAAGCTGTCGTCGGAATACTGTATAGCCTATGTATGATTTGTATGAGCATTCAGGTTATGCGGCCGTTTCTCAGAAAGCACGCAAAGTGTATATGGTCAGTCAAGAATCCTTGCATGCTCTCTCGTAACGGTCGAGTGGTCAACTCAGCGTGGATATATAGGGCCTACAGCTCAATAATGATACTTCGTGTTTGAATTGGCCATGCTTGCATTGGCCGGCGGCAGCGGCGGCGGCGAGGCAGAATGTCAAGAACGGGTTCAGGCGGCACAGTATAGTCTGTAATCAGCGATTGGCTACCGTATAGCGCGTCGTACGTGTTAATCAGAACAGAGGCGCCGCTGCCGCCTGTCCGTGAGTCAAAGCACTCTGTCTTTTCTTGCCTGCGTGACAGCGACTGGCTGGCCATCTGCCGCCCTCCTGCTGTTATCATTACTCCGTGGTGCACGGCAGAGACGCGCCGTTGTCTCACGTCCCATAGCTCGGGGCTCCCTGCCCGTGCATGCTCGGTCAGTCGGAATCCATAAATCGCCGTTTTCTGTCCGTTCTGACGTCCGAGCCCCCCCTCCTCCGGCATTGTTCGCGCTTGGCTGGGTGCTGCGAGCTGAGATTCGCCGGAAAGTTTGCGTCATCGTTGCCGCCTGAAGCGGTGCGTCGTCCTGAGCACCGTGCTGCATCCGGGACTTGGTCAACCCGCGCGGCTCGCACTGCCATCGTCACGGTACACATCGATCAGCGGCGTCATGAGTTGCAAAAGTTCGAGGAGGGCAAGAAATTGCAGTTTTTCGACAGACAACTGCAAATTTGCGACAGAGGAGATTATGGGTACTGAAAGATAAATTATGCCTCGGAATTTCCAAAGGTAGGAGGTTTCAGTTCCGCATTTTGTACTTTTGGAAATCAATTTTATCCTTTTGCCACTAACATTGGCCTTCGATCAATATTAATTTTCTTTTTGTCAATTTTTTTCAAAATACAAATCTGGACTGCAGATTCCAGATTCTGGACAAATGTGGAGGCAATATTCAATACTTTGAGCATCCGTAATCTTTTGTGTCGGAAATTTGCTGCTGTCTGTCGAGAAATTGCAACTTCGTGAGTCTCCCATTTACTTTTTTTAAACCACGAGGCTGCTGAGGCTGGCTGCTATGCTTGTGTCAACCAATTGACCTGGGATGTTAGAACTAATCGCCGCATCAAGGTGCTTGGAGCGGCGCATTGTGACTGAGTCATGCATGCAGTGGTCAGTGAGCAGCCTGCAGCGACCATCAAGTCTAACGTTCACAGACGGACACGCCATGCTTTGTTTGACAGAAAGCGTAAATTGCATACACCGGACGCTATTCAGCACGGGGTGCAGGGTGTTAATGGATTACTGTCTGTCTGTCCCTACAGCGTAACTGCATCCGGACGTGACCCAGAGCTGACTGTTACTAATGATCTTGAGCCAGATAAACCGTGCATCGACCTCGAATATACGGGCAGCGTTACCCAGTTATAGGCCTGCATGCTTCTAGACAGCAACGTTTTCTGCAATCTTTCAGTGACACTAAAATATTACCAAACTTGCTTTGATCTGTCTTCACACAACCTCCTCCGTCTTTCCACTCTTTGGACGATTATAGTGAGTGAATAAATAAGTAAGTAAAACGTAAATTTATATAACGCATCAACGCCAAAAAGCCTCTAATGTGCAGCGTACGAGGGGCGTTCAGTAAGTTCCAGGACTGTTCTTCTCAGTAAGCACACAGTGACAGCTAAAAAAAAACAAAAGTATTATGAAGTTGTACTGCCACCATTGTACATGGTCTCATTTACGACGTCACGTTGTGACGTCATTATTATTAAGATATAAATGATGGGCGTTGACGTTTGTTTAGAGAATTAAATTAGAGAATAATCATAAAATTTTCTAGTCGCAGAAGGTATAGAAAGTGCTGAAATTTATTGTAGATTATTTGTAGTAATTAGCAGTGACACTTTATCACGTTTGAAAGTATTTGAATAGTTCCCCCACTTTTGCAGCGATCATTAGTCACTTAATGATGATGTCAGTGTTGGAGCACTGCATACGGCAAAAATGGTCAGATGCAGACAAAGCATTTTTTGGTTTACTTGGAGAGTTGTTCTCGCAGACTTCTTTGCTTGAAAGACATACAGTGAATGAACAATATAACCATTACAAAACACACAGATGTGCATGCAGACTGATGCGCAGGATGAGTTAGTCGTGGCTGCAGCGGCTGCGAATGAGAACGCGCGGAGCGATGCCGTCACGCACCACTGGCCACCGATTAATCAATGTTAGCTCAACATTCATTGGAACTAGGCAACGGCGGATCCAGGATTTGCCAAGGACGGGGCGGACTATGGCGAGCATGGAGCGGGAATTTGGAAATTAGCTCCCAGCACAGGTCAGGGCAGTCCTTGGTGAATTCGGGCAAATCCCTCTTAAGCTAAAACTGGCCAAAAGTTAAAGACTTAATGATAAAACGGTAAAAACCGTATGCATTATGCATAGGCAGTGGTGTAGCCAAGATCTGGATGTAAAGGGGGTACTTAGGGGGTGAGATGTTGGGAAGGGTGACCCTCCCTAAAAGGGGAGAGTTCTGGAAAGGGGCTGTGCCTCTTCCCCAATTTTATTTTATTTTTTTTGTGTGAAAATAATGTGTTTTGGTGCATTTTTGGCACACCTTCGAGTAACTGAGTAGGTTCCTAGAAGGCACGTGCCACAATCTTCCCTATGGCTACGCCATTGTGCATAGGCTTATGGTAGCAACGAACAACCTTACTTTTGGTTAATGGGGGCGGCCACTCGGTCCACCCGTAGACTCCCATACTAATGCACTAAATCCGCCATTGCTGGGAAGCAGACTTCAGACTACAAAGCTAGCTGCAGACTGCATCATCAGGAAACGGCTGAACAACGGACTGCTTCTGGGCGATGGCAAGCTGCCGTACACCCTCTGATTTAAGCCTATTAATTACTGTTTAGTCAGCCACGCCTACGTGGTGGGGACTATAATTCACAGAATATCAAGCGTTTTTCAGACGTGGAAAAATGAAACTGTGAAGCAAAATAGCCGAAATGCACCTTTGTCGGCATCGATGTCGTCTAAATGTTAGCATCATTCTGTCGTACACTTGCCGCAAGCAGCGACGTTGATTATACGCCAAACGCAGACACAAATCTCAAGAGATAATTATGAGTGTGACGATTCGTGGTTGATCAATGCTATAAGGAAAGAACTGATTGTTAGTTTATTGTCGTCCAATAGGAACCCATTTTTTCTACAGACATTTTGGTTTTTGCTTCACTATATTATTATAGTCGATACTGAATTACGTTTAAAAGGCTCCAGGAGTGTGTCTCTTAATCTGTTGCAGTCGTACAGACGAAACTTCAAAAAGGCAGGCAAGGCATGCTGGATAGATGAAACTTTGAGCGGCACAAACAGCGAGAAGCTGATGTATTTTTGATCAACTGGATAAGACCACACTACACACTTGAGAGAGAAAAGCCCTATTCAACAGAAACATGTTTTAAGTCGTTGCCACCGACAAAACTGTGACTGAATACAGATGCATGTCGGGCTATTTGTAAGCGTTTTGTACCGTACAACAGGTTTTTGTTATGCCGATGAGTGGCATTATGCATGCATTTCATAGGCCTGTGTTCGTAAGAACACTGTCGTATATAGAGTGTATAACAGAAGGGCACGAGAGTTCAAATCTGCTACGCAACGTCTGAATTTGGCAGTAGTGCATGGATTTATCAATTTTTATTAATCATTCATGCGGTGAAATAAAAACATTTTGTAGCAAAAATAGTGCAAGTTTTACATTTTTAAAGACAAAATACCGCAAATTTTGACATAAATGCCTTTCTATCGTAACGGTTGCGAAGTTATCAACGCTCAAACACAATGCATTTTTGGCCCACCCTGTAAGTATGACGTTTGCTTTTGCAGCGTTGCAGCTGTAAAGGCTTTGCGTCGCAACTAAATTCGCTGCAAAGATTTCGCCGACGATCGCGTCATTGCATGGTTATTCATTATACCGCAAAGTTTTTATGCTGGCATCACGGGTCTATATTGTCTAAAGGGTTAATATACAGTCGCTAATGTCGTTGTATACTGCGTGCGGAGTTATTTGCTTGTCGTAATTCGTTTTAATTCGTTACGCCGGTCGTTGCGTGGCAAAACCGCTTTGCGATATAAACATGTTGCTGCTTGCTCGACGATTCGTTCACACATCGGAAAAAATCGGCTTAGCATATCACCGTGTCATTTTCACTTATTCTGGTGTTACTTTCTTAAACGATAACTAAAACCATAACGAGAATAGTTAATGTTTCGTGCAGAAACTCGAACTGAGCAGTGATGATTTGGCGAACGCGATTTAAATAAGAATTAAAAAGGCTTCCGAACTAAACAAACTTGAAAGACAAAAGAATGTGTTTTAGAACGTCGTCGAAATCATGTCGGAAGTTGGATTGTTTGATTTTTTCTTTTTGTTTGCTTAATATCAACGACTACACGGCTAGTATTAATAGTGTTATTGTAAATTATGAAAGATGCTTTGAAGATGATTAAAATCTTAAAAATTATAACTGAATAAAATATAAAACGTGTTTTTCCTCTTTTTACGCGCGAAAGCAGAATGCTTCGCGCGTCTTTGCCATCGTCTGGGCGTCTGTCCGTCCGTCCGTCTGTCTGTCACACTCGTGGACTGTATCAAAACGGTGCAAGCTAGGATTACGAAATCTTCACTATGGGCTGCCCCAAGGTCTCTTGTTTATCGTGACAAAATTTCGTGCCACTGGGTGCAGGGGTTCCCCTCGAACGAGGGCGTCGAGGAGGGGTACCCCCCTAAAAAGATGTCATTTTGCCGTTATTGGCTCGAATAATTTGAAAACGGTTGCAGATAGGTACATACGTGCTGCTTATCATAACAAGCACTAATGACAGGCTTTTTGGATTTATTAACATCGATGACCTTGAACGACCTTGAACCCCTCAAAAAGAGGTTTTTAGTAAATTTTTCGCAATTTTTGGATGCAGCGCACATTTCAACACTGAATTGCGACGAAATGGCTGGAGATAGACCAAGACAACCTGCGTAAAAGTATCAGCATTCAACGTAGATTTTAGCAGTTCAAGTCCCGACCTTCTATATGTAGGTTCAAAGAGGCCGGCGCAGGCGGGCGTCATAGACAGCTACCCCCCTAAAAGTGGTTATTTTACCGCAATTATTTCGTGTAGCGTGAAAACGATTGCAGATAGGCACATACATGCTGCTTATCATAACAAGCACTGGTGACAGGCTTTTTAAATTTATCAACATCGATGACCTTGAATGGTTTTGAACCTTCCTAAAAAGTTTTTAGTGAATTTTTCGCAATATTTGGATGCTGCGCACATTTCAATACTGAATTGGGACGAACTGGCTGGAGTTAGACCAAGACAACCTGCATGTGAAATTTTCAGCATTAAACGTAGATTTCAGCAGTCTAAGTCCCGATCCCCTAGGTTCATGGAGCCCGGCTCAGGCGGGCGTCAAAGACTTCAAAGATTTCGGGCTGCGCAAGTCTATATCATTCACAAGGTGGCGCCACGGTACCGGCGTTGGTGGCGTGGCGTAGTTTGTAACGCGTTTCGACGAAGTTACTCTACGTCGGGCCCGGTTAGTATTGCGATGGGTGACTACTAAACCGGAACTGCTATAGGCTTTCGCGCGTCTCGTGAGCATTAGCTCAAATTTCTTGTATCTTTTGTAACATTTCGTTTTTTTGTATACAGTTGATGCACGTTGTTGTTACCGTTGCTACTGCTTGAACACTAACACGTTTTTTGAACTTGTCTGCAGTTTTGAGTAACACGACTGGCTGGGGCTGTATCTCCGAGCATGGTGCCGACCTTCGGATGGTCTGTCAACGTGAATCGTTTCCAGAAAATATGGCTGGAGTTTCGGACATGGACAACTGCCGGTAGGCCTAGATGGCTCGATTTTACTGTGAACTGACTGAGTGGGTGTCTCGTCAAAATCGGTATCATCTTAAGCGGGAACGTCAGAAAGGGGAAATAGGTAGGTTTGAGGTTAAGAATTAGAGTCAAGATAGGAGTTAGAAATAGGGATACGGTTAAGCCTATGGTCAGAGCTAATCTTAAAATTCGGGTGAGATGGTTTTGCCATATGTGCTAGGTAAATATCGCATTAGACATTCATACTTGTCAGCCGTACTACTAACAGTCACTAAAAGTATAGTTCAGAGTAGTCTGCTGTAGGTGTAGGTCAATACATGTATGTCACGTGTTGTAAGTTATTCTACCGTGTACTAAAAATAACGACAACATTGCTGACTGAGATTGTTCGTGCAGTGGCGTAGTTTTGGCGCTTCTGTTTTTGACGTTTTCGGTTTTGAGTGTTGCTGCTCAAAATGCGTAGGCCTATACTACACTGTGTCTCAAAAAAACCGGACCCCTGCTACCTTTTGCAATAACTCCAACAGTCCTGCTTCAATAGCAATAGATTTTGACAATAATAATCGCTAGAGAATCAGCACTTAATAGCATGTGTGACTTTGCGAGAAATTTTAAGAACAGAGTACCAGCTGAGGTTTTCCTGTGGCACCAACAGTAGAGGCAACTGCACTGCAGTACTCCAAC
>Ga0209671_1001367_pt1 | contig 20206 bp, 20 predicted proteins | sample WorMetHERISLAND2_2_FD_187401 | JGI IMG/M metagenome (GOLD analysis project Ga0209671, IMG submission 187401) | Marine gutless worms symbiont microbial communities from Max Planck institute for Marine Microbiology, Germany - Olavius geniculatus... | ecosystem: Host-associated > Annelida >...
AAAACTTCAAAGACCCTACTTGATTTTCTAAAACTTTCCAGGTCCTGGAAAAAAATTTCAAAGACTTTCAAAGACCTGTGGCCACTCTGTTAACACAACATTCAAACCAAGATGCCATATCAGCCAAAATCTGTGCTTACGATGTCAAGCTACAAACAAATCAACAACAGATTATAAAGCAAAACAGAACAAAACAACATAGTCAGCATCAGAAACAAAAGTGTCACACTTCAATGTTTTGATCTAAATGTTCTCTAATAACTAATCTTACTTCAATTACTTTGCTGGTTACTAACAACTGAAAGTATGGTAATAACAGTAGTTAACAGTTGAACACTTGTGTGGAATTAAAATTTAAAAACTGCGTTATAAGCTAACAATTTTTAGAGTTGCTGATTGCAAGTAAATGCTGAAAACTTGACAACAAAAAAAACTTTTCCACACATAAATTCGCAATAATATTTTCCTATGGTTGTAACACACTAATTCTGCATGGAGCAACTTGGACTCCATTTGCAATATTTAAACAGTCAAATCTAGAAAAATGGTGGAACTGGCATAATTTTATGAGCAGGACAGTTAAAACTGAAATCCTGCAAAATTGAATACAGGTACTTGCTGTTAAGCGACAACACAAATGTTACTCACCAGCAAATGAGTGAACTGGCTTGACTGGACATAGATTTCAAAGCACAGAACTTTGGTCAATCTGTTCACAGAATGCAACGATCAACAAGCCAAGTAGCTTTATTTGCCAAACCACAAATAAAACTGCTTTTAAATGTCATGCAATCTTCTGCTTCATGCCTGTGCAGTGGGGCTTACTGCAACTTTTCAATTATTCATCATTCCCAAGTCACAAAAATACAACGTCCAAGCATATACTAGAGTGACGATCCTTTGCATAAGCACTGAATTCATCTAATAGAGAATTAGGTAATAAACATAAAAAAGAAAACAAAATGTAAAAAACTAAAGACATAAAAAATCACAAATAATAAACAGAAACACAACAGTAATATAATAACAATAAATAAAATAAATAAATAAATATAAAATACGTTTAAGAATACAGACTACTAAACTTAACACAAAACAAGCAATCTAATACAAAAAATTTGGAACAAAGCGACATAAGTCTGGCCAGCACTGAAAATCCAACTGAGGAAAAAATTAAGGGGTTGAAATTCCCCTCTTAGGAAAGTCATGTGGCCCAAACTCAAATGGCTTAGAATATGCTGATCATGTACTGTCATCTTAGGGTGGGTCAATATGCGTGCCTATCATTTTTTGTTAGTGGACAAAAGTTCAGGATGGACTGCCATTGATAACGCTGTTTTCTACTTGTTGATGTCTCTATGCATTCCACAGATATTTGCAGTCAAAGTCAAAAGTTGTCCAAAGTCGCAGCAAATTTTGGACGTTTTTGCCTTCCCAAATTTTAAGGGGGCAGGACCAACAAAAGTTGTACCCGCGTTATCACGTCTACCCAGTAACACATCAGGTGGCAGAGCTTCGTGGAGCTAATCCCACTACCACCAAAGCTATAGGCATGCATTTGCTAAAATTTTTGGACCTGCATTACAAAATTCAGCGTACTATCAACCACAGTGCAAAATTTCGCCTCGATCAACTGATCGAGCTGAAAGATACCTTGCAAAAAATTTTTTAAACACATCTGCGGTAAAAACTAAGTCCACTCTGAAAACTATCGTTTCCGGGTGGAGTAATAAAATACAGAATGGCATCATTACCCAACAAGACTGAGAGCACGAAACTTGTATGAGAGAAGTGGATTTCCACTATTCTCAATCAGCAACAGTTGCGCCACCTTGTGATACAATGCGACACCCGCAGCTGTCAAATCAGAGAACGATCGCATTGCCGATTCATATGCCTCCTGTCAGGCAAAAGTGCAATAAATGTGTATTCAATCCATGTTAATCTCGGTTATGGCAAAATCTTAACAAACTGCTTCTGTAGCAACAAGTCATTTGCCCTTCAAGAAAACATTGCTACAAAAATTTACATGCTATAAAACAAATATATCAACATCAGAAAAATCGGTAGAAAGCTGCAGCTTGAAAAACTCATACAGCCAATTAACCACACACCATTTCTGACTTGACTCCAAACGTGCCACCAGTCACACATTTTACTTCATATTTTGTGCAACGCAGAACAAATTGCCACGAATCAAGTCCTTGAATGTTGCAACATGGTTTATCATATGACAGACAGAAACATGCCGATGCCGGAATCAAGTCACTGGTTACAGACTGCAGCTGATTACTCTTGATAATAATATGTACTAACTTTCATAGCTTTGACACTATTATCAAGGCAACAAAAAATGCTACCAAGTCCGAAATGTTTGCTTCAAGAAACTTGGATAAAGTAACTAGACAAATTAAAGCAGTACTCAGATGTGCACATTAATCAACGTTCCTTGATATATCATTATAAGATAAAAATTATTAAAAAAACAATTATCACACCAGTATTATAAAAATGCTGACAAACCTGAGGTTGTAACTGCTGCATTTCTGGTACCTTTAATGACTGTTCAACAAGCCATTTTCTTGCATTAGCCTGTGTCTAAAAACAGACATCACTTTCATTATTGTTGATATAAATATTAAGAAAAAATATAAAATATATACATATATATAAATGCAAGTAAAAAATTAGACTAAACAATATAAAATTGACAAACATCCCAAAATATAACCCTAAATAATAAAAAAAACAAAAAAAACTATCAATATTTATGTATGTACAAAACAGCAATATATACACTTGTTAACCGCAACATTTAAGGATTAACGCATCAAAAAGAGCCAAACTTATAAAATGTGATATTGCCCACATCACACTAACTGTGTTGTGATGCTGCCGAATAATATCACCTTTTATGATTTTTGCTGTTTTTAATGTGTTAGTCCTTGAATGTTGCCATTAACAAGTGTATAAACTATTAGGGTGAGGGTTCCGTGGCTGCCATTGTTCGTGCCAAACAAGGTTCTTCTACCATATTCTGAAAACATGAGCTTCTTTCAGACGCTGGCAAACTTCATCAGTGCATTTGTGCTATCACTTGCAATTCCCAAGCCACCAACAGAAATCATTAATAAGTACCAGCAATATGGCTCCTTCGGCTCTGTCGAAGAGCTAATGTCCAGATCAGTGTTGTGGCTGTATCCAATGGACAGTTTTATACTGGACTATCCCCGCCCACTAATACCAAATGTTGTAGAAGTCGGTGGCCTGACGGTAAAACCTGCCACAGGCAAACTTCCTCCTGATATCAGAAAGTTTATCGATGATGCCGAGAAGGGAGTCATTTTGATGACATTTGGTACCATAGTTTCTGTTTACCCGGTCACTGCTGCCAAAAAGTACTTGTCAGCATTTCACCGACTTAATGGATACAAAGTGATCTGGAAAATGAGAAACAAAGACGAGTTAAACATCCCAGACAACGTGATAATATCTCATTGGGTACCACAAAACGATATCCTCGCCCATCCAAAAGTTAAACTCTTCATCACACACTGCGGAAATAATGGACAGTACAAGGCTGTCTACCATGCAGTTCCTATGATTGGATTTCCTATATCTGGTGATCAAATGTACAACTCCAAACGTCTTGATCATAAAGGCTACAGCCTGTTGATGGATTTGCATGGCTTCACAGCTGATCAGCTTTTTGAAAACATTTACAAGATACTGGGTGATGAATTGTACAAAAAACGCATTGCGAAGGCATCCAAGATATTCCGAAGTCAAGCTCAGAGTCTGGTGGAAAGAGTGACGTTCTGGATTGAACACGTTTGTTGATTCAGTGGCGATCATCTACACTCAGCTGGCAACGATTTACCTCTGTACTTGTACCTGATGCTGGACATCCTTGCCTTCATGCTCATCATACTTCACATCTTCGCTTATCTGCTGTACAGACTGCTTAAGATGACTGTGAATAAATGCTGTGGGCATATGCCATTGAATGACTCGTTCAAGAACGACTGACCACATAGCATGGTTCATTGTCATCATCATATTTGTCTATCAAAAATATTGTCAAATTGGAACCTGTAGCAATTATGAACATGAACTGCATTAAAACATTTTTAAAGTTAGCTATGGCGTATAGTAAAACATAATGCAAAAACATTATTTGTAGTGTTTGTGGGTGAATAATTGTTAAATTGTATGGCATTCCTATTAACAAAAATCCCTATAATTGAGACAAGTTGTTCTGATAATTAATGCTTAATTATGTGTGCTGCGGAATAAGGATATAAAGATAAATTACCCAAAAACTAAATTCAAGTGTACCAGAGTAACTGCATAAGATACATGTGGCATGGCCATGGCCATGGCCAAAACCAAGACCTTGTGCTGCACAGCTTCAAAACAAAGCCAATGTTTTTTTATCGCATCTTAAAACTTACTTATATAACAATCATTATAATAACACATCATAAGTTTTAAAGTTTTGTTATATATGTTTCACTCAGTAAGGACTACAGTTTTCATCACATTTTTGTTTAACCTTATTACTGCATGTTTTTGTTTTATGTTAGTTGTGCAGTGCATATTGTGACACTCATGTGCTATGGATAAGGAGCACAAGAGCAAATGTTATGAAGATATGTGATACAATATGAAAGTTATTGCCTAACATCATTCCTAGCAGAATATAACAGCATTTCCAAAATGTCACAGTTGCAATGGGAAAAGGGGAAAAACACCCAAAAAAGTCAGACATTAAAATCAGAAGAGCCCCAAATTTTAGAACCTGCATTATAATGTGCACCCAAATTCTGATTGTGTGGCAAAATTTCATGGTGACTGGCCAACAAAGCTCGAAGATCTCGCAGCAGAAAATATAAAAAAATATTTTTAAAAACATCAGCGGTAAAACATTAAGCCATTCCGGGTAGTCTAAAAATTTATACCAACATTTACCAGCAATAAATGCTGATGATAAGTTGTGCCAAGATTTTAAAAACTGACTTACACAAGTCTACAACAGTCTGACAGAAATGAAAGCTCAGTAATACTAACATGTTAATCTTTCGACACTAGTTATCAGTGACAAAGTTCACCATCAAATAGCAAGTTGAAAAATAACTAGATCAAAAAAAGCAAAAAATCTGTGCAATTCTGTAGACAAAAATAAGGAGTGTCAGCTCAGACCTTGATCAGTTTGTTAACGTTGAGCTGCAGTCCAAGTTGACTGACAAAGTCTGTGACAAGTCGCACGAAGTCATGCTCCTTATCAGATGCTACAACAATGCACACACAATTTGTTACCAAACCACATGTCACCAGTCCCGACATTTTATTTCATATTTTTGCCAAATATAAACCAAAAAATTATAACAAATTTGGCCACAAACTAATAAGCCAAACATACAAAACTTAAGAATGCATGTGCAAACTAGCTGCTAATCAAAAAATTGAACTCAGAAATAATTATCTGATAAGCAAATTACACTGCTTAGAAAATAACATTCAAAATAACGTTCTACTAAGTCAAACAATTCATGTTCGATTCTCTCACATGCTGATCCAGTGAACATGAACAATATTCTTTCATAAGTCCACATTACACTGATATGAAAATTTGAAGCAAATAACAACAAACATACCATCCATGATGTCGCTGAAATCTCCGAAGTGAAAAGAATCATTAATCAGCGCCATGTCGTCATGTATGGCATCGGCAGATTTGCCTTTCAGACCAGTCAGCTGTTTACCCAGCGTCTCAGAACTCCAGCGAGACAGTTCCTCAAGAGCCTCCATGTGAGCAACGCCTGGCAATAGCAACTCATAGCTTCAGCAACAAACATTTTAGCACTTTATGCACAGTGGTAATATTGATAATCTTATGGTCCGAAAGGCCGAAGTTTCTCCTCTTTGTAAAAAATGGAAAGTAGCTAAAGAATATATTGCTATGGTATGGTGGCCTTCCAGGTAGATCAGTGCAACCCTAACCCTAACTCTGACCTTTTAAAATAACAACAGCTACAACAACAAACATGAAACCATTTTTATGTGCGAAAGCAGCTACTGCTTTCAGCGCATCTTAGCCATCGCAATTCTCTCCATCCGTCCATCTGTCACATGGGTGATCAGTCAAAAACAATGCAAGATAGAATCACCAAATCTTCACCGTCGGCTGCCAGGAAGACTCTAGTTTCAAAAACCATAAAGCTTTTCCATAAATTCGAAGGGGGGCACTCCAAACGAGGGCGCTAAATGACAAGGGGTGGGCAAAATTTGCAATTTTTGGCCAATAAGTTGCTGTATCTCAATAACGGTGCGAGATAGGGTCTAGGTTACTATTAATCACTAATAGGAAGTCGTACAGTGGCTCTCAATTGGCGCCGAATTCAATGACCTTGAATGCCAAAACAGGGGGTTTTATGGATTTTTTGGCAATTTCGGACTGCGACACAAGTCTATATCATTCACAAAGTGGCGCCACGAAACTATCGTTATGCGATCCAGATAAAGAATTTGGTATTTGTATATTAACTTAGCGTGAACACCCCAATTTTCAGCTAAACTTCTGAACCGAAACTGCTATAAGCTTTCACATGTTTCGTGAGCATTAGCTCAAATTTCTTGTATGCACAGTAGTAATAATTATCTTGCTATCAGAATGGACAGAGATTTCCCATTTCTGTAAGGCAACAAAGAAAGAATGTACCGATTATCACGCAATATTGCAAGCAGCCAAAAACCAGCTTGTGCGCAGTGTGAAATTAACGAGCTCAACGACATTTCACCGGTGATGCAGAAAGCAGAGAAAACTTGCTGTAAATGTTCATTGACATTATGGACAAACCTAATGGCTTCTGTGGGATCAAGATAGCTCTAATGCTAAATTACAGTCAGCTTGATGACTGAGACAGCTGCTGTAACATTTAACATATGTGCCTGCAGATTACAAGTCTAACTCTAACCAACCTGCATCATCCTGTTGCAATGAAGATACACTTGTCTCCTTCTGTGACAGATTCTTCTTTACCTTTGCATTATCAATACCAGCCATCTCTTCAATTTTTGCCTAACTGACAAGTTTTTTCTAAGTTGCTCCACAATAGATGAAAAGATGAAATTCAGTAACTGTTAAGCAACATCTTAAGATTGAACTGTTCTTCACCTGCAGTTTTCAGCAGCCTTGCTTTGTCTGCAACCACTACTCTGTCGTTTAATGCTGCATAGCTTGCCATTTTAATCGCTTTGTGTTAGGTGTCCTTACATTTACACCATGACATCATGGCTCTTTAAAATGAATTTGTATAATAATAATAATTGTTGCAGTAAAACCATTTACAGGCCAAATGCCACTCTTCATAATCAACTAAACATGCCAGAACTGTTAGCATTCTGTTGCCACTGCAACTACAACAAAGTCAATTCTCATTTCACTGAAAATAAGAAAAAATATGCACGTTAAAAAGAACACAGCAAACTCTACGTAAAGGTAAAAAAGCATAAATAACGTACTAACATTAGTTTTTCTTGCAGTGTTTGAGTCTTCGTCGTCTTCAAGCAGAATGTTATATGTCTTCTTGCCAATGTCACCAATAACGCCAAGACCACTAGAAACCATCTTCTTTCCCTTGGTTCACAAACAGGCAAAAAATAAGTAACATTCTACAACAAAACTAAACTTAATATTATATTGTAAACAGAATGAATACTATATAATAAACAGAAAACTCACATAAACAATGCAGAAACAAAAATAACAAAATAACAAACCAGTTACAATATTACACAACCAAAAAATTTTAGCAAAAAAACTACTGCACTTCTGTTACTGTTTCGTTGAGCTAAACTAACAAATACACTATGATTCAATCTGATACAGTAAACTGACTCACTCTCAAAATTATAGATCATTTGACTTTTCCACAAAAAACTGTAACTCAACTCACACATCCCTAACCCAAAGATAATTTTGTATATGGAAAACAAAAGTAACAGAAAAATGTTGAAGAAGAGTAAGAAATGACAGATGAATAATTTTAACTGCATTTTTTTGCCAGAAAATCAAAAGAGTGCTGCAAACGGCAAATTTGCTGCCAAACACAGGCACCAGTAAGTCACTGGTACACTGGACACAAAAGAGCAAAAAACTGAACAGTTCAATGAAGAACCCAGATCATTGATGATGATGATGACAAATTTCTGATGATAACAACTAGTGTACTTCAAAAAAGCAATTTACCGTGTTTGTGACTGCTCCTGTTAGCTGCGTTAAACTTGACAGGTTCCAGCCCGGCAGCCAAGTTGCATGCTCAACCTTTCCAAACTGTTTCCTGGCATCCTTTGCCATTCCTTCAAATTGACTGTTACTATTGGCTGCAGCAGCAGCAGCAGCAGTGTCTTCAGCCTGCTCATCTCGGTGCGACTTCATCTGTTCCTGCTGTGTAAGTTTTGGATCATTACCATAGCTTTCAGTACTGGTTGACGAGCTCCAACTGCTCTTTACAGCTGCATTGAAGACAAAAGCAGATTGTGAGCTCAGAATAACACTAATTAAGAACACCGGCTGCAATGGAGTTATGTATAAAGAAATACACAAAAAGCACCAGAAATTTAGAAAATCTCAGTCAAAATAGGACAGAAAGTTTACCTCAAGCAACAACAATAAAATAAATTCAGCATGGTAAACTTGTTTTATGTCTGCTTATACAAAACTAGCTTCTATCACAGAAATCAGTTTCATCACGTTCTCTACAAACATTTAAACAATGGACAATTGTAAAAAATTTTTAAGGCATCAATACCAAAACCTGCATTAAACAGGGACAAATTAATATTTCTTTATGACAAGTACTAACAAAATAACTGACTAAAAATAATAAAATATCCACAGTGCACAAAGTTTTAGGCTTACTTCAGCAATATGCCAGAAGTTACTACAACTGAACTCATCTTTAGTTTAACTTTATTATAACTTCAGGCAGTGCTCTGGGTCAAAAACATATTGGTCCATTTCCTCAGAAAATAATCTGAAAGATTTACATATAAAAAATCTTTGAAAAACTTGACATAACTTAAGATAACTCAATGTAGTCTGGTTAAAACACAAAACTGAAAATAGTAACAACATCAGTTTGTGTACTGTAAATTCAGAAAACAGCAATAATAAAGGTGTAAGTCATACACTGATCATCAGTTTTCTTTCTGGCTGATTCACCCATTGGTTCAACAAGACTTGACTCAACTGTCTCCAGCACGTGATAAAAACTCTCACCTGAAAACGAGCATGTCCAAATTTGCAATACAAACAAACACTATCCCCCTTTTGTTTACTTGTTAAAACTTCTAAAAGAACTATGCCAAACAATGCTGTTTAAAAATTCAAAGTTTATCTCTGTGACATAACTTCTTCTGCATGTGTTTTCAAACACTACCAACAATTGCTCATGTATATTTAAGTCTCTGCGAGTTGTGTACAATCAGTTATTAATAGCCATAACCACAGTGATATAAAACGTAAAAACGTAAAACGTAAAATCCTTCCCGAGCCTTACGGCCCATAGGGCGGCGCTGATCTCCGTTTCCTAAGGCCCTCAGCCAGACACCAGTTTTTACACTGCGAGACCACGGATATGAGGCCAGTGTATCGCGCAGTGTGCCTGTTTATGTCCCAGCGGTGAAGCCGGTACCAAATTATACTGCTTGGTGACAGAGACACATGTGTGTGAACAACTTGCCTAAGGTTGTTACCCGGCAGTGTACCAGTGCGGAGTCGAACCTGCGCCGCTGAGTTACCTCAGGATTACAAGTCCAACACATTACCGTTAGACTACCGAGCCACACCAATGATATAGTCCATCATATTCACCACTGCACCATAATTGTTAGTTAATTTTTGTTTTTTTTTACACACAAATTACATTTCAAAGTCCACTAAAAAAGCATAATTAGAACAGAGGTTAAGTAAAAATATAAGATCACCAAATATAATAAAAAAGAACCCTTCAAACATCATGAAAGTCAGAAAACTCTTTAAACAAATGAAGCCATCGACTCTTTTTTTCTTACAGACCAGATTTTCACAAGCCTTGTGCTCTGGGCCAAAAAAGTACAACCTTAGCAGTGGGAGGTTTTGCTGCTCCAATGGTAAAATCTCCTGAGAATATAAGCGAAAGATTGGCAGAAAATCTGGAGTAATAGGCACTAACCAACTTGACTGGTGATGCTCGTTGCCGTTGACAGAACAGATGAACTCCATGAACCAAGACTGCTCCAACCCCAGCCTTTCGCTGATGATGGCTACACAACACAACTACAGTAGGTTTAGAATCAACAACCAAGTAACGATGTCAAAAACAAAAGCTTACATTTATACTCAGCAGGTAAACTTGTATACGGTGATTGGTGAAAACCACATTATGAATATGCTAAAGAACTCAATATAAAAGCTAAAGCTGAAGCTGTACCTAATACCTAGAGTCATCACATGAGAATGTATCAGCAAGTACCTCCTCACTATAAGTAGCAGGCTCAAATCCACACAAAAAGTAAGGAAAAAATTATAAATATCAATTTTTCCCGAAAATCTCAAGGGAAAATCAACTCCACATAAAAGATACTCACTGATTTGGTCTCACTCTTCTTGCTTCGTTGTGAATTCTTAGACTTCATGTCAGTTGCATGAATATCAGAATCAGTAAATGAATGAATGCCTTGATCCCTTTCTGACTCTGGTAACTGCATTTTTGAAGCATTTTGTGCAGCAGACATGGAATCATCAGCTTTTGAATCTACTGCAGACAGCTCTGGATTGACACTACCAGATGATACTGGTAACGCTTTCCCTGGGATGTTTCTTGTCATCTGAGGACCCAAGTCTGCAACTGTGCTGCCTGCACATGCCTCGGGTAAAGATTCATTTGGACTGTCACTGTTGGTTTCATTTGTTGACTCAACAGAATTTTTCTGACTTTGTTTGTCACCACTGCCTGGATTCAAAGTAACAGTGGAAGTATCTTGACAATCTGCATTCAAAAAAGTAGGCAGAAGAGTTTTGTCCGCGAACTCATTGTGGAGTTCAGTTGAAGTCTTCGGAAGTTCTTCTACTGCAATGTCTTCACCAAGGTCAAGAGGCACATCATCATCATCATTTGATGTCAGACCAACTTCTTCAGACACTAGAAAAATTGCAATCAACAGAGATGCTATCACATGCTAAGAAACTTTAAAGCATAATGATATAATAATCATGCAAAATGAAAAGTAGTAACAGATCAGGTACTAGTAGATGATTACTAAAAATTCAGCTGCAATGCTGAAGACACTTTCTTACAGTGATGCTCAAATAAAGTAAAGTATAATTTCTTTAATACTACAAACAACAAATCACAGCACGAAACTCCAATGCAACTATAATCTTCTTTGAACATACTGAAAGACTTCAGTAAGGACTTCAGCATTCAGTTGATCTGCTATCTTGAAGTGAACGCTATAAAAGAGCAATTAGTTACGTTGACACAATAATCACCTGCAGCAACAAGTTCATCAATTTCAGTGTCTGTTATCTCCACTTCGCTGGCCATTACGTTGAAGCTAAATAATTATATATATTTTTTTATTTAGTTACAACTCGCCATAATTTACATTTACTTTGTTTACTTTGCAGTTACTATTATTAGCCAGTCACGGTATGTAAACACATAGTAAGTAAGAAGTGGCAGTTACGGTGGTAGGCCTCGATCTAGAGATTGCAATACCGGGATCCCGGCCGTTTTCGCCAATCCCGAATCCCGGGATTGGCAGCGTCTCAATCCAGGGATGTCGGAATTACAAAAATTATCTAAATTGTACCTAATCACGTACTAAATGACAGAAATAAAAAAATTTTTGCCCTTTGGTGAATAAAGTATTTTATAAGCGCTAGAGTACTACTTTGTTCTGTCGCCGGAAATTTGTATTTTGACAGTCACTGTCACTCTCTACAGTTCGGTTATACCTTTCGTGGGGGCCCTGTGCATAAAATATGGCAATTGGGGATACCAAAATAACGATTAATCTGTAAGCCCAATCCCGAAACAGGATCACGGGATTACAAATTTCTCAGGATCGAGAATCCAATCCCGAGATTGCAATCACTACCTAGATCTTAGATTCTACCGTCTCTAATACCACACTGCACCTTAGCTATCTTGCTTGTTGTAACAAGAAAGTCGAGCTAATGCTCACGAGACGCGCGAAAGCCTATAGCAGTTCCGGTTCAGTATATTAGCTGAAAATTGGGGTGTTCACGCTAAGTTAATATACATACAAAATACCAAATTCTCTATCTGGATCACATAACGCTAGTTTCGTGCAGCTGACGGTGAAAATTTGGTAATCCTAGCTTGCACCGCTTTTGACTGATCCACCCGTGTGACGGACGGACGAACAAACAGACAGACGGACGGAGAGAATTGCGATGGCTAAGACGCGATGAAAGCAGTAGCTGCTTTCGCGCGTAAAAATATAACAAGTCAATCAATGCAATCAATCAGGGTTGGTTAGTACTGGGCGTTGTAAACCGACTCCTGAGGTGGCAGCACCATCGAACAAAATATCGCAAATTACGCTGTAAGGCATGCAAGCCGTTTCACCAAATACTGTGCATCAGAAATGTACTAAATAATAAATTATTGCGCTCACAATACAACAAAATCGTACAATGAAAATTTCTGTCACTGTTTGAATTAGATTTGCAGCAATTTGGGATAAAATACAATACCTTTATTACAGGCATGCCGAAGTGCACATAATGATAGCTCCATGGCTCCACCTTGTGAATGATACAGACTTGTGTCGCAGCCGAAAATCGCCAAAAAATCCATAAAACCTACTATTTTGGCGTTCAAGGTCATCCAAGGTCAATGAATTCGGCGCCAGTTGAGAGCCAGTGTATGATTTCCTATTATTGATTAATAGTAACCTAGACCTTATCTCGCACCGTTACTGAGATACAGCGACTTATTAGCCAAAAATTGCAAATTTTGCCCACCCCTCATTTAGCGCCCTCGTTCGGGATGACCCCCTTCGAATTTATGGAAAAGCTTTACGGTTCCTAAAATTGGAGTCTTCCAGGCAGACGATGGTGAAGATTTGGTGATCCTAGCTTGCACCGTTTTTGACAGACAGACGGACAGAGAGACACAATTGCGATGGCTAAGATGCGCTGAAAGCAGTAGCTGCTTTCGCTCGTAATAATTACTTGTCACCTTAATTAAGAAATACAAACACTAAAACGTGTTGAATACCTAGCAGCATCTTGTCACCTGTTACACGCTGTCACTACATCATGTCGTTTTATGATTACAAAGTTCACATAATTCTGTTAAGTATGCATTTCAGCTAATGTTACACAATTTGCTGCATGATTTTGGAAAACCGACAATAATTTTATTGAAGTAATTTTCTCTGAAATCCGTGTGTCAGCTCAAGCTATGTAGCTGCTTTGCACTGAATCAAAATCATTGCTGCTGCAACACACTTGGTTTGTGCAATTGATCTATTCTACTCCACCATATAAGCAAATGTGCAGCTATTTCGATGTGGCTTTAAGATGCATTAAAACAATAATGACAAATGGTAGGCAGTAATTAAGTCATTTACACTTGACGAACCAAATATTAGAATTCTGCTTCTTCAATAAATCCTAATAATACTCAAAAATGTCTGATATAGTATGCACTCAAGACCTGCAGTAACTGCTCTAAAAATTTATTATAATCATTCAACACACAGCCAATTATATTCCACTGATCTACCTAGACAGCAATGTGTACCGGTAATTAAACCGTACTGTCCGTACATGTACTTTGACTAAAGCAAATATATACATGCACACAGTCATTCAGCAAAACACTGGGTATGATCTGCGTTCAAATAATTACCACGCAAAAAAGCAATACTACGCATAACGAATCAGTTACAACAAAACGGCACAAAAAAAAACTTAACGGGTGCAAAAAGTAAGGAAAGAATACTAACTATTACGGTCGCCGGTCAAAGATATCAGTACCGATGCATAGCTGCTAAAAACTGCAGCCAACACCAATATTATTAGAAACACGAAAAGCGATAAACAGATGAGCAGTAAGGCACCAGTTAATGGAACCTATCAAATTAAACAACGGCAAATACCACCGCACAATTCCTGCATTTACAAGCTGAATTAACTCCAATATGCACTCAGCAGAGCATCAGTGAATCAAACAAATGGGAAAGTAAAGTTTGTATCAAATGCCACAGATGTAGAAGTATTGAATGAAAAATCTAAAATGTTCAAATTTATAACAGTATTTTGTGCATTCCAATATCATACGCTAAATAATGATTTCCAGTGATTACCTGAAACTGGCACATGTATAGCTGAGAATAAATCGGCACGATACCATACTTCCGTAGAGAATATGATTCACTAAAAATCTGATGCAAGCATCAAATAACAAGACACTCGCAATGCTCTAAACCTGCTAGTGCACTGTGTGATAATTAGTTACTGCAACAAATATCATCATCAGTTTTCTGCCGACACGCTGGCCATCAATAACAGGAAAAAAGAATGACAATGAAAAAAATGAAAAAAAGAGCATCACAGTCAATGATTTGAGTGATTGCCTCTATAATAATTACTGATGCAAAGAATAACTACACACCATAACACCATAAGCAATCGACTTTCAATATGGACACACATATACATATATACTATCCAAAAAAAGAGATTACAGGTGCAGTTTGTTTGCAAATGTTCTAATGCACTTAGAGGTTACTGTCACTGAAGTTCGTATTTGGTTTGGCTAGAGACAAAATTTGCACAAGATTGTTTCTACGTTGCAATCGTAAGATGAGGTTCCACAACATTTAGACAAAATGCTTAGCATCGGCCAAAATTACCAAACTCTTGGCACTTGTAAAGCATGTGGTCTGTAAACCGACTAGAATGCAACCGGAACCAGCATCCATGGGGTAACAAAGACTGAAGAATGTGAGCGCAGTGCCAAAAACCACACAAAGCATGCCAAAAACAACAAACACGATCATAAAAATGGCTAAAAGTGAAAGACATCAATATATAACAGACAGTTACAAGCTTATTGCAAAAATTTCCGCAATAAAAAGATAAAGACGACAAAAATGACCGCAAAACATTGTAGCCATGCACAGCTTAAAACACTTATGCGTTGCCATGTTCAACAATGTTAGAGCACACACGCAGTTGTTGGTTAGAGCACTTCGAAAAAAACAAACAAAAAACAACACTGTAAAACACCTTTCTAGTGCTGTGGAATTCGCACAAGTGCTGCGATTAAGGGCTAATCCTTAAACAAAAAATCCAAGCTCGAAATAAAAGCAAGAATTATCACGATGGTCGTCAACAATGAAAAAGTACGATCACAACTATTAGGCAAAGTCGAAACAAAACGTAAACATACAGCAAGCGTCGTTTCAACTTGCAACGTCACAAAACTGGTCTCTTTACAACATGTCTCTCAGATGAACCAACAAATCGTGTTATTATCACCACTGTTGTCATTTCTCCAAGCACCAAGCTTAATGGTACAAACATAAAAATACTGGTACTGCATATGCAATAAACCCAAAATCCTGGCATAGTACCACTCACCAACTATTTTGATGCAATTTTCCACGCAGACCCGAGTTGGCCAGTCTTCATCTTAATTATCAGTCTTCAGTGATCACTATACTAAGCATGCTTAGTGTCATGGGACAGGCCAGAACTCTCTACATGTCCACTAACACAATCCCACTCAGTCATCTTTGGGTGTCCCTTCTGACTAGTCACTCTCCAATCTCCATCAACATACATTACATGACCAAGTGTACATCATCTCTACATTCATCATGTAACAATCACCATGTTCCACTCTTCCCAATCAACAACTGATCGACTTCTGTGCCAATGAGGCTTCTAGACTGATACACAACAATATCAGCTTGGGTGGCTTGGTGGCCTTGACAGATCACATGTCTAACTTCCAACTGCCCACTGCTAGCTAATGCCTCTGGACTCTGGACATGCACCATTACCAAGCAGCATGAATGACGGCATTTTGCACCAGGAACTGTAACAGGGGGAGAGTAATGAAAAGTTTACACATGACACATAGGAATAATACTAGAAATCAGTATCTGCTTTGACAAAAATATGTTCACATTGAGCATGGGTGTATTTTGAACTGTTTCTAGTTTCTTGATGATCAGTAACATTTCTTACATAAGAAATCAAAATATGAGTGTTTTTTTATTCTGAATCTCAAATCAATAAATCCAATTGCTGTGTAATGCTAACAGTGTTAAGCATATTCCACTGAAACGCAATGAGAAAAACAACTGGCACAATTAAGTCTGAAACAATGACAGATATACGCAATATAGCGATAATAATAAGAAAAAACACCTGCAAATAACTCAAACTTGTACTAAAAAAAACAAAATGCTAAATGCCCCAGACAAGCAAAAGTGTAAAAAAATAAGTGTTGTTGCAATTACTGATTGTAAACTGGCGAATGATGCAACGGCCGGTATATCATCCACTCCATACTCTGCCATGAAGAGCGGGACTTAAGAGATGTATACGGTGTTGTAGACAAGAACGTGCTGGTTGTTCTTGGACAGCGTGACAATGAAGCCTTCCGACGTGACACGCAGGCCACAGCAGCGACTCACCTTCATGTATGGACATTCCAGGTGTGCAGTCACTGAGCCGTTGCGCTGCAGCACTACGATGTGGAAGCGGTTGCCGTGGCTGTCACCTACGAGGATGTCTCCTGAGTCACTCGTGTCAATTCCATTTGGATACGCCGTCAGCAACTCGTCGCCGAGACGACGAATGAATTTCCCGTCCTCGGTGAACACGGCAACGCAGTGGCCCTGAACATTACGACAATGCAACAGAACACAGTGGTATGCGATAAATAAAGATCCAACCCAAGCTCTGCGACAACACATTAGTCAACTGAAATGTGCTCCTTGTACACAGCTTCTGTTTAGCCGAATGAACAATTTTTCATGTTAACCGCACTATATTTTGGATTCTTGAAAAACATGCCAAAAGATTTTCACCTTCAAAAAACATTTACACTTACAGGGAAGACAGAATACAATGCAACACCAATACCAAAATACAGCAATAAAGCAGCTACTCAAAAACTAACTAACACCAACAAAAAGTGTAAAACAAACAAAGCCTCACAGTGTATGTGTGGCTATGAGCATAATCGTGCAACCGAAATTGAAACTATTTTCAAATGTGACAAAATTATTTGGGTACATATTTGATAGCATTAAATCCGATGCAAAAATAAAGTGTTTTTCATAGCTACTCTATCAACAGTTCTGCAATTAAAAGCCAATTACAAACCTTGAAATCACAGACATAGTACTCGTTGCCAAATACTGTGATGTCCGACGGTTCCCGCATGTAACTAGCACAGTCAAAGAATCGAAGCAGCTCTCCTCTTTCCGATATGCAGAATACTGTCGGCTTCATGCTATCTACTGCCACTATGTGTCCTACATGCCAAAACAGTAAGTCAGTTGGATTGGAAAACACCAGAAAAAGCAGTGAAACGATTCAACAACTAATTCTAGCAAAGTCTACAAAGTCCAAACATATTTTCCACTCCAGGCCTAACTCCCGATACCTTGACAAAGATGATACATTATCTATTCAACTTCTGTCTACCATTCTACAGGGTGGCATAAAAAAGCAGTTAAAGTAGAACATTTCATTTTCATTTTGTTCCTTAAACACATGCAGACAGCTGATATAACACATCGACATATTTAAACAACCAACCAAAGTGTTCAACATTAATACTTATCATTGCAACGACTGAGGCTAGTAGTTTCAGAAACTGTCTAAACGATTAAAAGTGAGCAATGTGCACCCTGCACCTTTTAAATGCCAACATGTGTATGCAAGAAAAGCCCTGCTAACGCAAACGGGAACATGCAACAGCGATGCACTGTTGTACGATAGTGATACGTAGACCTCATCTGTACAGCTTTTGGCTACAGTTTCAAAAGAAGCGCAGTAAAACAAAATCAGTTGCCAGATGACCGGTGGCTAAATTATCTATAGTTTTTTACTTGTACTCACCAGAGGGTGCCACCTCTCGCTCTGCCAATGCCGTATCGGCTGGATATCGCAAATTTTCCCTACCCCCTCCCATTTTGTGCCCTCGCTCAAGGTGACTCCTTTCGAATATATGAAAAAGCTTTGCGAATACAGAGACTAGAGTCTTTCAGGCAGCCGATGGTGAAGATTTGGTGATCCTAGCTTGCACCATTTTTGACTGATTCACCATGTGATGAACGGACAGACAGAATTGTGATGGCTAAGACATGCTACAGCAGTAGCTGCTGTTGCATGTAAAAACTGCTTTACCACAGCCTACCTTGTGCATTGATTGCGAGACCAGCAACGATTTCAATGTATCGAACGGAGATCTTGCGAACAAACTGTCCATGCTGAGTGAACAGCTGCAAGCGAGAGCGTTCGTTGCCCCAGTCACAGACTACATAGTGCAGTGACAGATGACTGAACGCCACTTTACGTGGATGCCACAACTTGCCATCTTCACAACCTAACCATTCGCATCGTACAGCAATCTAGTAATATACCAAACATTATAGCACAACCAAACAACCAGAATCAAAACGATGCTCATACTTCTAGCCAGACTGATTCCCAGACTTTTCCAGTATGACATCCAAAAATTCATTGATACACTGTTTAACGCTATCGTGCTTTCGGGATTCTTCACTTTGTGGATTAACATTTGTGGATATCTAACTGATTTATATTTGCGTCATTAGTAGTTTAACTGTTTTACAGCCAGAACTAGTTTCACGCTCTATTTGTCAAGAAAACAAAACACCCAGTAGAAAAGACCAGAATGGTAGAGTAGACAAAACAGTGCAGAAATACAGAAAGGTCACAATTAACAGCCAGAGTAAGAGAAACAAGAAATTTGAGCTAATGCTCATGAAACGAAAGCCTATAGCAGTTCTGGTTCAGCAGTTTAGCTGAAAATTGGGGTGTTCACGCTAAGTTAATATACAAATACCAAATTCTCTATCTGGATCGCATAGGCCTAACAACAGTTCCATGGCTCCACCTTGTGACCCGTGTCGCAGCCCGAAATTGCAAAAAAAAAAACCCCATAAAAACCCCCTATTTTGGCGTTCAAGGTCATTCAAGGTCACTGAATTTGGCGCCAATCAAGAGCCAGAGTACGACTTCCTATTAGTGATTAATAGTAACCTAGGCCCTATCTCGCACCGTTACTGAGATACATATTGACCAAAAATCGCAAATTTTGCCCACTCCCCTCTCATTTAGCGCCCTGGTTCAGAATGACCGCCTTCGAATTTATGGAAAAGCTTTATGGTTCCTGAAACTAGAGTCTTCCAGGCAGCTGACGGTGAAGATTTGGTGATCCTATCTTGCACCGTTTTTGACTGAGCCACCCGTGTGACAGATGGACAGACGGACGAACAGACGGACAAAATCGCGATGGCTAAGACGTGCTGAAAGCAGTAGCTGCTTTCGCGCGTAAAAACTCTGGACCTGTGTAATTGCAGCCAACTATCACCATGCAATATAAGTGCATTGTCATGACATTATAATGCTCTGTATACAAACAATGATGATTATCAGTCACTATTTAAACAATGCCATTTGTTTTTGTATGCAGAGAACGAACTCTAACCATATGATACTAAAGCAACGTGAAAAGAATGCAGTTTATGCAGCAAACTTGACAATGAATGTTAACAGTACACAATCGTAAGTCAGATAAGAATGACAGAGGAAACGTGATACAAATATAAGAAACACAACAAAAACCAGATGCAATCAGCAAGTAAATCATGCAAAAATACAAATCAAGCTACTACCTGGAGTGCCAAAGACAGACTGAAATTTGCCAAGTTTATCAAAGATCTGAATGCGATGGTTGAGTGTATCAGCCACGACAATATCCTCGTTCATTCCCAAACAGAATCCATGTGGTGAGTTAAACTGGCCGAGCCCACTGCCTGGCTCACCAATCTTGCATCTACAACAGGCAATATTAAGCATAGATACATGCATAATAAACTAAGTAATGCTTAATTGAGAAATTCTGCATTACTT